>Ga0058694_1000077_pt1 | contig 60544 bp, 57 predicted proteins | sample AgamicOrSfrz_FD_55041 | JGI IMG/M metagenome (GOLD analysis project Ga0058694, IMG submission 55041) | Agave microbial communities from Guanajuato, Mexico - Or.Sf.rz | ecosystem: Host-associated > Plants > Phyllosphere > Phylloplane/Leaf | place: Guanajuato, Mexico | collected 2012-05-30 | reverse complement strand
CTGCGCGCTGCTGGTCGACTACATGCTCACGGTGGCGGTGTCGATCTCCTCGGGCGCCAACTACGCCAGTGCGGCGATCCCGGCGCTCCAGGGCCACGAGGTGCTGCTCGCGGTCGCGATGGTGGTCGTGCTGACGGCGATGAACCTGCGCTGAACAGCCGGACCAGGTCGCCCACCGTCACCGCCTCCTCGACCAGGGCCGACATGATCCGCGGCGTCGACACGTTGACGTCCACGCCCCAGGCCTCGGTGAAGAGCCACTCGTTGTTGGGGTGGTTGACCCGACCGACGGTCCGTGGCACGCCGAACTCGGTCTTGGCGAGCAGGGACGTCACCAGGTTGGCCTTGTCGTCGCCGGTGGCGGCGATGACGACGTCGCACCGATCCATCCGCGCCTCCTCGAGCGAGGAGAGCTCGCAGGAGTCGGCGAGCAGCCACTCGGCGTCGGGGACCCGCTCGGGCCGGATGGCGGCGGGTTCCTTGTCGATGAGGAGGACCTCGTGGCCGTTGGTGATCAGCTCACGGGCGATGGAGCGGCCGACCGCGCCCGCACCGGCGATGGCAACGCGCATGATCAGTGCTCCTCCGGACCGTTCTTGAGGACGTTGTAGGCGTGCGCGGCGTTCTCCTCGCGCATCACCAGGTGCAGGACGTCGCCCTCCTGGATGACGCTCTCGCGGCTGGGCAGGACGCCCTCGCCGAGGCGGTCGATCCAGGCGATGCGCGAGAGCGACTGCTCCTGGAAGTGGACGGTGCGGTGGCCGATCCAGCTCTCCGGCGCGGGCGTCGAGTCGAGCCGGATCGTGCCCGACATGTCCCGGAAGTCCGGCTCGGCGCCCTGCGGCAGCAGTCGCCGCAGGACCTGGTCCGCGGTCCACTTGACCGTGGCCACCGTGCTGATCCCGAGGCGCTGGTAGACCTCGGCGCGGCCGGGGTCGTAGATGCGGGCCACGACGTTGCGGATCCCGAACGTCTCGCGCGCCACCCGGGCGGCGATGATGTTGGAGTTGTCCCCGCTGGAGACGGCCGCGAACGCGTCGGCGCGCCGGATGCCTGCCTTCTCCAGGACCTCCTGGTCGAAGCCCATGCCGGTGACCTTGTCGCCGTTGAAGGCCGGCCCCAGGCGCCGGAACGCGTCGGGCTCGGTGTCGATCACCGAGACCGTGTGGTTGCGGTCCTCCAGGCTGCGGGCCAGTGTGGAGCCGACGCGGCCGCAGCCCATGATCACGACATGCACGCCGCTACCGTATCCGCTCCGGGCTTCGGCGCGTCACCACCGGGGGCGGTGATGCCATAGCCTTCCGTGTCGTGGGCATCGGCGACGTCTCGAAACGGATCCTCCTGGGTCGCAAGCTGCGCAGCTCGCAGCTGGGGGAGACCCTGCTGCCCAAGCGGATCGCCCTGCCGGTCTTCGCCAGCGACGCGCTCTCCTCGGTCGCGTATGCCCCCGACGAGGTCTTCATCATGCTCTCGATCGCCGGCGCGTCGGCGTACGTGTGGTCCTGGAAGATCGCTGTCGCCGTCGCGCTGGTGATGACCGCGGTGATCGCGTCGTACCGCCAGACGGTGCACGCCTACCCCAGTGGTGGCGGCGACTACGAGGTCGCCACCGTCAACCTCGGCCGCAACGCCGGTACGACGGTGGCCTGCGCGCTGCTGGTCGACTACATGCTGACGGTGGCGGTGTCGATCTCCTCGGGAGCCAACTACGCCAGTGCGGCGATCCCGGCGCTCCAGGGCCACGAGGTGCTGCTCGCGGTCGCGATGGTGGTCGTGCTGACGGCGATGAACCTGCGCGGCATCCGGGAGGCGGGCACCGCGTTCGCGATCCCGACGTACGCCTTCATGGTGGCGATCATCGGCACCGCCATCGTCGGCGCGGTGCGGCTGGCTTCGGGCCACCTGCCGCACGTGGAGAGTGCGAAGTACGACATCGTCCCGAAGGAGGGCGCTGGCGGTCACCTGGCCGGCATCGCCCTGATCTTCCTGCTGATGCGGGCCTTCTCCTCCGGTTGTGCCGCGCTGACCGGTGTGGAGGCGATCTCCAACGGCGTGCCGGCGTTCCGGCGCCCGAAGTCGAAGAACGCCGCCACCACGCTGCTCATGCTGGGCATCATCGCGATCACCATGATGCTCAGCATCATCGTGCTCGCGAAGAAGATGGGGCTGCGGTTCGTGGATCCGGCCGAGACCGAGCGCCTGACGCTGAACGGTCATCATGTCAGCGCGACCTACACCCAGAACGCGGTGATCGCGCAGGTCTCCAAGGCGATCTGGGACTTCTTCCCCCCGGGCTTCTACCTCGTCGTCGCCGTGACCGGCCTGATCCTGGTCCTGGCGGCCAACACCGCCTTCAACGGCTTCCCCGTCCTCGGCTCGATCCTGGCCCGTGACGGCTATGCGCCCCGGGCGCTGTCCTCGCGAGGCGACCGGCTCGCCTACAGCAACGGCATCCTGTTCCTGGCGATCATGGCCACCGTCCTCATCGTGGCCTTCGACGCCCAGACGACCCGCTTGATCCAGCTCTACATCGTCGGAGTCTTCGTCTCCTTCAACCTCAGCCAGCTGGGCATGATCCGGCACTGGACGCGTGAGCTGAAGACGGCCACCGACCCGACGAAGCGCCGGCACATGGTGCGCTCGCGGATCATCAACACCGTCGGCCTGTGCTTCACCGGGGTGGTGCTGGTGGTCGTCCTCATCACCAAGTTCCTCGCCGGCGCCTGGATCACGATCCTGGCGATGTGCTTCTTCTTCGCGATCATGAAGGGCATCCGGCGTCACTACGACAACGTCGAGGCCGAGCTGGCCGCCGACGAGGAGGACAAGTTCCTCCCGACCCGGGTGCACGCGATCGTGCTGGTCTCCAAGCTGCACAAGCCGACGCTGCGTGCCCTCGCCTTCGCTCAGGCGAGCAGGCCCAACATCCTCGAGGCCGTCACCGTNTCCGTCGACGACGAGAGCACCAACAAGCTGCTGGAGGAGTGGGACGACCGGCACTTCAACCTGCCGCTCAAGGTCCTGCACTCGCCCTACCGTGAGCTGATCCGGCCGGTCGTGGACTACGCCACCGCGATCAAGAAGGCGAACCCCCGCGGGGTGGTCGCCGTCTACATCCCCGAGTACGTCGTGGGCCGGTGGTGGGAGCAGCTCCTCCACAACCAGACCGCCCTGCGGCTCAAGGGACGCCTGCTCTTCACCCCGGGCGTGATGGTGATCTCGGTGCCCTATCAGCTGCGCTCCTCCGCGCAGCGTGCCCGCGAGCTGCGCGAGGAGATCTGGGTGGCCCCGAGCGCGCTGCGCACCGGCCGCGCCGTCGGCAGCCGCGACCGGCAGATCGGCCAGTGACCGGCCCCCGCCGCCGGCAGCCGCGGGCGAGACAGGCCCGCGGCCGGTCCCACGTCGGCGAGACCTACGACGTGGTCGCCGGGCCGATCGCGCACGGCGGGCATGTGGTGGCCCGGGTCCCCCAGGACCCGGTGGTCGAGCCGCCGGGATCGGTGGTCGAGCCGCGCGGATCGGTGGTCGAGCCGCGCGGATCGGTGGTCGAGCCGCCGGGATCGGTGGTCGAGCCTGTCGAGACCCCCACCCGGGTCGTCTTCGTCCGCCACGCCATCCCCGGCGAGCGGGTGAGGATGCGGATCACCGAGGGCACCGACGGCGACCGCTTCTGGCGCGCCGACGCCGTGGCCGTCCTCGAGCCGTCCCCGGACCGGGTCGAGCCGCCCTGTCCGTACGCCGGCCCCGGCCGCTGCGGCGGCTGCGACTTCCAGCATGTGGCGCTCCCGGCGCAGCGCGACCTCAAGGCGGCGGTGGTCCGCGAACAGCTGCAACGGCTGGCCGGGCTCGACGTACCCGTCGTGGTGGAGGCGGTGCCGGGCGACCGGCCCGAGGTGGAGCGTGGTCTCCGCTGGCGGACCCGGCAGAGCTACGTGCTCACGCCGCAGGGCCGGGCGATGCGCAAGCACCGCTCGCACGACACCATCGCGATCGACGACTGCCTGATCGCCGCCACCGACGCCCGGGAGCCGGCGCCGGGCGTGGTGACCGAGTCCGTGGCCGGGCGGTCGTTCGCGGTCGCCGCCGACGGCTTCTGGCAGGTCCATCCGGCGGCACCCGCGACGCTGGTCGAGGCGGTGCTCGACCTGCTGACGCCGCAGGCCGGGGAGAGTGTGCTCGACCTCTATGCAGGCGTGGGTCTCTTCGCGGCGTTCCTCGCCGAGCGCGTCGGACCGAACGGTCGGGTGATCGCGATCGAGGGCGATCCCCGTGCCTCCGAGCTCTCGGCACGCAACGTTCCGACTGCCGAGATCGCCGCCGGCGATGTCGCGAGGATGCTCGCCTCCTCCTACCTCGAGGAGGTCGACCTGGTCGTGCTCGACCCGCCGCGCGAGGGTGCCCGCCGGCCGGTGGTGGAGGCGGTCGCGGCGCGGCGCCCGCGTGCGGTCGCCTACGTCGCCTGCGACCCCGCGGCGCTCGCGCGTGACGTCGCGCTGTTCGCCGAGCATGGCTACCGGCTGGAGCGGCTGCGGGCCTTCGACCTCTTTCCGATGACGCACCATGTGGAGTGCGTCGCGCTGCTGACCCGGGCGGCGGACGCGTCGTGAGGCTCGGTGTCGTCCTTCCGCAGATCGGCCCGTGGGAGCGCTGGTCCAGCGACCTTCGCGCGATGGAGGAGCTCGGGTACGACGTCGCCTATGTCTATGACCATCTCACCCACCCGACGGCTCCGGGCGCGTGGCTGGCCGACGGGTTCGCGACCCTGACCGCCGGCGCGGCGATCACCAGCCGGATAGGGCTGGGCACGCTGGTGGCGTCCGCGACGCTGCACTCGCCCGTCGCGCTGGCCCGCCTGGCCGGCACCGTCCAGGACGTCTCCGGCGGCCGCTTCGTGCTCGGCCTGGGCGCCGGATCGCCGCTGTGCGCTCTCGCCGACCGCGGGGCGGCCGTGACGGCGCCCCAGATGTTCCGGCGATTGCGCGACGTCGTCGAGGGCCTCCAGGCGGTCTGGGCGGGGGAGACGAGCTGGTCGGGCTCCGAGACGTCCTTCACCGGGCTGGAGACGCTGCCGATGCCCCCGGGCGCCGCCCGGCCACCGCTGCTGCTGGCCGCCCACGGTCCGCGCGCCCTCGCCCTGGCCGCCCGTCACGCCGACCGGTGGAACAGCTACGGCGGTCCGGGGGTGGTGCAGCTGGAGGAGGCGGCGTTCTGGGAGAGGGTGCGCGCCCAGGTCGCCGGCCTGGATGCCGCGTGCCGCCAGGAGGGCCGCGCGCCGGAGTCGCTGCCGCGCTCGCTGCTGGTGGGGTTCGGAGCGGTCCGGCCGTCCTCCTCCGTCGGTGCCTACCGCGACGCCATCGCGCGCGCGGAAGACCTCGGCTTCAGCGAGCTTCAGGTCTACGCCCCCGGCTACGAGCCGTACGGCGAGGCCGGGGCGCTGGCCGTGCACGAGCAGGTCCTGGGCGCCCGCTGACGCGCGATCCACCGGCGCGCCATTTTCGCTCGACATCGTGTATCTTGATATCAAGATGGTTGTCGTGCCGAACGTAGGCCAGCCTTACTACCGGCTCCGCCGCCCTGCACGGCAGGATGGCATCGACACCTACTGCACGTCGTCGTGGACCTAGGAGATGTGAGCGTTGGCCAGTCAGGACAGCTTCGGTGCCAAGGGCACCCTGGACGTGGACGGAAAGTCCTACGAGATCTTCCGCCTCGGTGCGGTCGCCGGCGAGGGGCTCGACGTCGCCTCGCTGCCCTACAGCCTGAAGGTGCTCCTGGAGAACCTCCTGCGCACCGAGGACGGCGCCGACATCACCGCCGACGACATCGTGGCGCTGGCCGGCTGGGACGAGACCGCCACCCCGGACAAGGAGATCCAGTTCACGCCGGCGCGCGTGATCATGCAGGACTTCACCGGCGTGCCCTGCATCGTCGACCTGGCCACCCTGCGTGAGGCGGCCGCCGAGCTCGGCGGCGACCCGTCCAAGATCAACCCNCTCGCGCCGGCCGAGATGGTCATCGACCACTCCGTCATCGCCGAGGCGTTCGGCACCCCGGAGGCGTTCGCGAAGAACGTCGAGATCGAGTACGACCGCAACAAGGAGCGCTACCAGTTCCTGCGCTGGGGTCAGACCGCGTTCGACGACTTCAAGGTCGTCCCCCCGGGCACCGGCATCGTCCACCAGGTCAACATCGAGCACCTGGCCCGCACCGTCTTCACCCGCGAGGTGGACGGCGTCCTGCAGGCCTACCCTGACACCTGCGTGGGCACCGACTCCCACACCACGATGGTCAACGGCCTGGGTGTCCTCGGCTTCGGCGTCGGCGGCATCGAGGCGGAGGCGGCCCTGCTCGGCCAGCCGGTCTCGATGCTCATCCCGCGCGTCGTCGGCTTCAAGCTGACCGGCGACCTGCCCGAGGGCTCGACCGCCACCGACCTGGTGCTGACCATCACCGAGATGCTGCGCAAGCACGGTGTGGTCGGCAAGTTCGTCGAGTTCTACGGCGCCGGCGTCTCGGCGCTGCCGCTCGCCAACCGCGCCACCATCGGCAACATGAGCCCGGAGTTCGGCTCCACGATCGCGATCTTCCCGATCGACGAGGAGACGATCAACTACCTCAAGCTCACCGGCCGCAGCGAGGAGCAGCTCAAGCTCGTCGAGGCCTACGCCAAGGAGCAGGGGCTCTGGCTCGACCCGGCCGCCGAGCCGCGGTTCTCCGAGAAGCTCGAGCTNGACCTGTCCACCGTCGTACCCTCCATCGCCGGTCCGAAGCGTCCGCAGGACCGGGTCGAGCTCACCGCCGCGAANCAGTCCTTCCGCGGTGCGCTGGTCGACTACGCCGGNGACCCGGTCCACAAGGGCGGCGAGGAGGGGTACGACGAGGCCGTCGCCGAGTCGTTCCCCGGCAGCGACGTCCCGACGTCGTCGGCCGCCAACGGCAGCTCGCCCGCCCCGACCGACCACCTCTCGGCGGCGCCGAAGGACGGCGGCCGCGCCAGCAACCCGGTGAAGGTGACGCTCGAGGACGGCACCGAGTTCACCCTCGACCACGGCGCGGTCACGATCGCCTCGATCACCTCCTGCACCAACACCTCCAACCCCTCGGTGATGCTCGGTGCCGCGCTGCTGGCCAAGAAGGCGGTGGAGAAGGGCCTGACCCGCAAGCCGTGGGTCAAGACCACGCTCGCGCCCGGGTCGAAGGTCGTCACCGACTACTACAACAAGGCCGGCCTCACGCCGTACCTGGAGAAGCTCGGCTTCGACCTGGTCGGCTACGGCTGCGTGACCTGCATCGGCAACAGCGGTCCGCTCATCCCCGAGGTGTCGGCTGCGGTCAACGACAACGACCTCGCCGTCGTCTCGGTGCTGTCGGGCAACCGCAACTTCGAGGGCCGGATCAATCCGGACGTGAAGATGAACTACCTCGCCTCGCCGCCGCTGGTCATCGCCTACGCGCTGGCCGGCTCGATGGACATCGACCTGTTCCACGACCCGATCGGCCAGGACACCGAGGGCAACGACGTGTTCCTCAAGGACATCTGGCCCACGCCGGCCGAGGTGGAGCAGGTCATCGCCACCTCGATCACCTCGGAGATGTTCACCAAGGACTACGCCGATGTCTTCGCCGGCGACGAGCGCTGGCAGAACCTGCCCACCCCGACCGGTGACACGTTCACCTGGGACGAGGAGTCCACCTACGTCCGCAAGGCGCCGTACTTCGACGGCATGGCCAAGAGCCCGTCGCCGGTCACCGACATCGACGGCGCGCGGGTGCTGCTCAAGCTCGGCGACTCGGTGACCACCGACCACATCAGCCCGGCCGGCAACATCAAGGCGGACTCGCCCGCCGGCAAGTACCTCACCGAGCACGGTGTGGCGCAGCGCGACTTCAACTCCTACGGCTCGCGCCGAGGCAACCACGAGGTCATGATCCGCGGCACCTTCGCCAACATCCGCCTGCGCAACCAGATCGCGCCGGGCACCGAGGGCGGCTTCACCCGCGACTTCACCCAGCCCGACGGGCCGGTGGGCTTCGTCTACGACGCCTCGCAGAACTACCAGGCAGCCGGCATCCCGCTCGTGGTCCTGGCGGGCAAGGAGTACGGCTCCGGCTCCTCGCGTGACTGGGCCGCCAAGGGCACCGCTCTCCTGGGCGTCAAGGTCGTCATCGCGGAGAGCTACGAGCGCATCCACCGCTCCAACCTCATCGGCATGGGCGTGCTGCCGCTGCAGTTCCCCGAGGGCCAGAACGCCGACTCGCTGGGCCTGACCGGCGAGGAGACGTTCTCGGTCACCGGGATCACCGCGCTCAACGACGGCACCACCCCCAAGACCGTGAAGGTCAAGGCGGGCGACGTCGAGTTCGACGCGATCGTGCGCATCGACACCCCCGGCGAGGCGAACTACTACCGCAACGGCGGCATTCTTCAGTTCGTCCTCCGCAACCTGGTCAACGCGAACTGATCGCGCTCCTGCGCTGCTGACGCGGCCCGCTCTCCGACGCCGGGGAGCGGGCCGTGTGCCGTTTCCCGGACAAGGTGCCGCCGACGATGAGGAGTGCCGGCCGCTGCGCTGATCGTGTCCTCGCGCCTACGCCGGAGGCAGTACGGCGAGCAGCTCGCCCCGGCGCGGCTCCTCCAGGTATCCGACCACCTCGGCGAGCCGGGCACGGGTCGCGGGGGAGAGGTCGAGCGCGACCGCGGCCAGCGCCTCGGTGTCGGGTCCGCCGGTCGCCTCCAGGAGCGCACGCAGTCGCTCCACCGGCAGTCGCTGCACGATGGAGTCGAGGGCCTCCCGATCGTCGGCGTACAGCGCGATCTGGAGCAGATCGGCGCCGTCCGCGCCGTCGACGAGGCGCAGCGCCACGTCGGGGTCGACCACGCCCAGGAACCGGGCCAGCGCGACCACCTCGTGGTCGGCGAGGAGCCGACGCCCCACGTCGATCACCAGGTCGACCGGCATGCCCGCCACGATCGGGCCGATCCGACTCGGGTCGACGGCGACGGAGAGGCGTGCGAGGAAGCCGGGCGAGAAGTGCTCGGCGAGGCGGAGCGCGTCGGCCGGCTCCATCGCGCCGGCGATCCGGCCACTGAGCCCGGGGCCGAGCGCCGACTCGGCGATCTTGGCGGTGACCGGTGCCGGCAGCGCCCGCGACAGGCCCGCCCACGCCTTCACCCGACTCTCGCTGCGAGCGTGCAACGCGGCCGCGGTGATCGCCCGCAGCGCCCGCAGCTCCTCGGGGCTGCTGTCGCGCAGGAAGGACAGCTCGGCCTCATCGGCATGCAACTCGCGGGCCAGCTTGGTGATCTCGATGGTGCTGCGGACGTCAGGCACGGCCCAGCACCTTCTTGGCGACCGGGCGCAGCAGCCGAGGGACGAAGCCGAGCGCCTCATCGAGCGCGGTCTCGAACGCGGCGTCCTCGGTCTCCATGGCGCGGGTCAGCAAGGCGTCGTACGCCGCCACCCGGCCCTCGTCGTACGCGCCGAGGGCAGGCACCTGCGTCGGCGGCACCCCCAGGTGGTGGGCCAGGGTGTCGAGTGCGGAGCTCATCGGTTCCTTCCGGTCGCAGCCCTGCCGACCCTACCGGCCGCTGATGCTGGCTAGGGTGGAGCCCATGCTGGTCGCTTTCAGCGTCGCCCCCACCACCGGCGACGAGACGGGTGGTGTCGCCGAAGCCGTCGCTGCCGCCGTCAAGGTCGTACGGGCCTCCGGGCTGCCGCATGAGACCACCTCGATGTTCACCACCATCGAGGGGGAGTGGGACGAGGTCTTCGACGTCGTCAAGCGGGCCACCGACGCCGTCGTGGCCGTGGCGCCGCGCGTGAGCCTCGTCCTCAAGGCCGACATCCGGCCCGGCTTCACCGGACAGCTGCGCGAGAAGGTCGAGCGGGTCGATCGGCTGCTCGACTGAAAAAGTCGTGCTTCGGCCCGTGTTCGATCCGGCCCGATGGGTGACCGGTGGGGCATGAAGAGGAACACACTGACTCGGACAGCAGCCGTCACCGCCACCACCGCCCTCATCGCAGGCGCCGCGGTGGCCGTCGCGGAGACGCCTTCGACCGCATCGCCGATCGCCAAGACAGCCAAGTCGGTGACAGTGGTCGAGGGTGACACCGCGATCGTCACGCTCACGTTGAAGAAGCCCGCCAAGCACCGCACGAAGGTGAACTGGAAGACCCTCAACGGGACCGCCAAGGCCGGCTCGGACTACACCAAGGTCAAGAAGGGCCGTCTCATCTTCCAGCGCGGCGAGACCGAGAAGGTCGTCGCCGTGACCACGCTCGACGACACCGTCGTCGAGCCGTCGGAGTACTTCTACGTCAAGTTCTCCGCGGGCCATGTCCTGAAGGTGAAGAACCCGAAGGTGAAGGTCACCATCACCGACAACGACGCGGCCTCCTCCTCGCCGAGCGTCACGACCAGCCCGTCGGCGTCCACGAGTCCCTCCGGCGCTCCGGCCAGCTGACCCGCGGACGCACGTACGCCGAGAGCTCTGCGCGGCGCCGACCCTGCGTCGGCGCCGCGCAGCTGTGCGCGCACGCCATCCTCCTAGGCTGAGCGCATGGAGTCGGAGACCAGGTCCTACCGCACCGGGGACCGCGAGATCGTGCTCGACCTGACCAGTGACGCCCAGCAGTACGTCGGCCTCCGGGCCGGTCAGCACGGCGACGGCCTGCTGCACCTGTTCGTGCCGCATGCCACGGCCGGGATCGCCATCCTCGAGACCGGTGCCGGGAGCGACGAGGACCTCCTTGCCGCCCTGGCGGACCTGCTTCCGCGCGACGACCGCTGGCGGCACCGCCACGGGAGCCCGGGCCACGGCCGCTCCCATGTCATGCCGGCCCTGATCCCGCCGTACGCCACGGTGCCGGTGGTCGGCGGGCGACTGGCGCTCGGGACCTGGCAGAGCATCTGCCTGGTCGACCTCAACGTCGACAACCAGGTGCGCGAGGTCCGGTTCAGCTTCCTGGGCTGAGGCAGCCGTCAGCGCCTGCGGCCTACGATCCAGTACGCGAGCGAGCCGAGGGTGTTCACGCTGCCGATCAGCCGCCACAGGCCCTTCGGGCCGCGCACCGACTCCGCCGGACGCCGGTTGATGTCGCGTACGGTGACGCTCGCCACGGCGGCCTGCACCACCGTAGCGGCGATGACGACACGGGTCTTCTGCGTCCTGTCCATAGCCATGCGGCGAGTGTGCCACCCGGGTCCACGCGCGGGTGCACGGCCGACTCCACGTGCGGCTCCCGCCCGCTAACGTGACGCCCGTGACCGACTTCGCCTGCGTCCTGATGGTCGATGAGCGTGGCTGGGTGCTGCTCCAGGAGCGCGACGAGCACGCGCCGATCGCGCCGGAGCGGTGGGCGGCGCCCGGCGGCCACGTCGAGCCGGGGGAGACGTTCCTCGAGGCGGCCATCCGCGAGTTGCGCGAGGAGACCGGTCTCAGTGTGGCTGCGGACCATCTGGAGCTGGTCGGCGAGTTCGACCTCCAGGACCTCGAGCGCGGCAGCCGCGACCGGATGGGCCTCTTCGCCGCGCGGACCACCGCCACCGACTCCGACATCGTGGTGGGCGAGGGCCGCCAGATCGTCTTCGTCCACCCCGCGCGGATCCAGGACCTGCCGCTGAGCGACTCGGCGCGCCACGTGCTGCCGCAGTTCCTGGGCTCGGAGCTCTACACCCGGCTGTCGTCGTGAGCAGCCGCGGACCGTGGCCGTCGCCGTCGCCGTCGCCGTCGTACGGCTGCGGCCGGGCTCGCGCCGGGTAGGGCCGCGGCGTCGCCGGCGCGCGGGCGCCCAGGCCGTAGACTCCCGGCCATGGGTGTTCTCGCTCGGATCTCCTCGCCCGGCGCGCTGCGCAGCCTCTCCGAGGACGAGCTCACGCTCCTCGCCAGCGAGATTCGTGACCTCCTCGTCGCCACCTGCGCGAAGACCGGCGGTCATCTCGGCCCGAACCTCGGGGTCGTGGAGCTCACCCTCGCGATCCACCGGGTGTTCGACTCGCCGGTCGACCGGATCGTCTTCGACACCGGCCACCAGGCCTACGTCCACAAGATGCTGACCGGCCGCGCCGCCGAGTTCACCAGCCTGCGGCAGGAGGGCGGCCTCTCCGGCTATCCCAGCCAGGCGGAGTCCGAGCACGACATCGTCGAGAACTCCCACGCCTCGACGGCTCTGTCCTACGCCGACGGNCTNGCGAAGGCCTACCGCATCCGTGGCGACAAGCGGCACACCGTGGCNGTCATCGGCGACGGGGCGCTCACCGGCGGCATGGCGTGGGAGGCGCTGAACAACATCGCCGTNGCCAAGGACAGCCGCCTGGTCATCGTCGTCAACGACAACGGCCGCTCCTACACNCCNACGGTCGGTGGCCTGGCCACGGCGCTCACCGCCCTGCGNACCAATCCGCGCTACGAGCAGATCCTCGACCTGGTCCGGCGCCGCCTCAACGCGGTGCCCGGCGTCGGCGGCGCGGCCTACGACGTACTGCACGCCATGAAGAAGGGCGTCAAGGACGCGCTCGCGCCCCAGGGCCTCTTCGAGGACCTCGGCCTGAAGTACGTCGGACCCGTCGACGGTCACGACCGCGCCGCGATGGAGCACGCCCTCAAGCAGGCCAAGGGCTTCGGCGGCCCGGTCATCGTGCACGCGATCACGCGCAAGGGCTTCGGCTACGACGCCGCCGAGCGGCACGAGGCCGACCAGTTCCACAGCCCCGGCCCGTTCGACGTCGAGACCGGCGCGGAGAACCCCAAGGGCCGGATCTGGACCGACACGTTCGCCGACGAGATGGTCGCCATCGGCGAGCGCCGCCAGGACGTCGTGGCGATCACCGCGGCGATGATGCACCCGGTGGGCCTGGACCGCTTCGAGGCGCACTTCCCCGAGCGCACGTTCGACGTCGGCATCGCCGAGCAGCACGCCGCCACCTCGGCGGCAGGGCTCGCACTCGGCGGCCTGCACCCGGTCGTCGCGGTCTACGCCACCTTCCTCAACCGCGCGTTCGATCAGGTGCTGATGGACTGCGCGCTGCACCGGGCGGGTGTCACGTTCGTCCTCGACCGCTCGGGCGTGACCGGCGACGACGGCGCCTCGCACAACGGCATGTGGGACATGTCGATCCTGCAGGTCGTCCCGGGCCTGAGGCTGGCCGCGCCGCGCGACACCGCCCGCCTGCGCGAGCTGCTCAACGAGGCCGTCGAGGTCGCTGACGCCCCGACCGTGGTGCGCTTCCCCAAGGGCGCGCCTCCGGCCGACCTGCCCGCGATCGGTACGGCGGGAGGCTGCGACGTACTCCTGCGCAATGGCACCCGGGAGGTCCTCGTGGTCGGTGTCGGCGCGATGGCCACCACCGCCGTCGGTGTGGGTGAGCGGCTCGCGGCGCAGGGCATCGGCGTCACGGTCGTGGACCCGCGCTGGGTCAAGCCGGTCGACCCCGCCCTGGTGGAGCTGGCGCGCGAGCACCGGCTGGTGGTCACGATCGAGGACAACGGCATCGTCGGGGGCGTCGGCGCCACCGTCCTGCAGACCCTCTCGGCCGCCGGCGTCACNACGCCGGTGCGGCTCCACGGCATCCCCCAGGAGTTCCTCGACCACGCCAAGCGGCCGGCCATCCTCGAGCGGATCGGCCTCACCCCCCAGGCGATCGCCCACGACACCATCACGGCGCTGACCTCGGGTGTCGAGCGCTCCGTCACGAGCGTCTGAGGCCGCCCGGGCGCGTGCGCATCGCAAAGTGTCACGGTGACATCCTGCGCCACGGGTGACAGCTGAAAATGTCACCCGTGGCGGCAAAGTGTCACCGTGACACTTTGCAACTGTCACCTTCCGGGCCGCACACCGGCACACCGCACCACCCGGCCACCCGGCCGCCGCACCGCCCCGCGCGGCCGCCCGGCCGCGCGTGCGCCGGACCATCCCCGCACCCCGCCACGCCCGCGCCGCCCGCCCGCAGCCGGCCGCCCGCTGCCGCGCGCCCGATGTGGGAGTCGTCACCCGCGTCCGGCGGTGGCCAGGGAATATCGTGGGGCACGCCGACGCTGGCCACGACGCCATGTGGAAGCGCAACCAGAACCGCCGTCGACCCAGGGAGCTCGCTGTGGCCAAGTCCAAGCTCGTGCACATCGTGGACGAGGTGGCCGAACTCGAGGACGTCGAGGGCCCGCTGACGATGGTCTCGGTCCTCGATGGCTTCCTCGACGCCGGCAACGCCGCGGCGCGCGCAGCCCGACACCTGGTCGAGAGCTCGGACACGGCGCGGGTGGTCGCCACGTTCGACGTCGACGCGTTCCATGACTACCGCGCGAGGCGGCCGGCGATCTCGTTCGTACGGGACCACTACGAGGCCTACGACGCGCCCCGCCTCGTGGTGCGGCTGCTGCACGACACCGGTGGGACGCCGTACCTGCTGCTCAGCGGTCCCGAGCCCGACAACCGCTGGGAGGCCTACGCTCGCGCGGTGCGCGAGGTGGTGGAGCGCTTCGGGGTCGACAACGTCATCTCGCTGGGCTCGGTGCCGATGGCGGTGCCGCACACGCGTCCGCTGACCATGACCCATCACGCCAACAACCCCGAGCTCGTCACCGAGGAGAGCCACTGGACCGGCGAGATCCGGGTGCCCTCCAGCGCGCAGGCGCTCGTCGAGGTGCGCCTGGGCGAGTGGGGCCACGACGCCCAGGGGTTCGTGGTGCACATCCCGCACTACGTCGCCCAACTGGACTATCCGCTCGCGGCCGCCGCCCTGCTGGAGAGGACCGAGCTCGCCGGCCGGCTCACGATCGACCTGAGCGAGCTTCGCCTCGAGGCGGACCAGCGGGCCGAGGAGATCGCCCACTACCTCGCGGAGAACGCGGAGGTCGGCGAGGTCGTGGCCGCCCTGGAGCGACAGTACGACGCCTTCGCCCGTGCCGAGGAGAGCGGCTCCTCGCTGCTCGCCGGCGACCAGCCGCTTCCGACCGGCGAGGAGCTGGGTCGCGAGTTCGAGCGGTTCCTGGCCGGCCTCGAGGACCCGGACAAGGGCGAGGGAGACAAGTGACGGAGGCGACGCAGGCGCCGGAGCGCGACTCCGTCCTGGCCGAGCGCACCCCGGCCGAGGCGGTCGCGGACCTGGTCGAGGTGCTCGACCTGGAGAAGATCGACGAGGACCTCTTCCGCGGCGCGCCCTCGCCCAATGAGCGCGGCCGCGCGTTCGGCGGCCAGGTGGCGTCGCAGTCGCTGATGGCGAGCATCCGCACCGCCGGCGAGGGGTTCACGGTGCACTCGATGCACTCCTACTTCCTGCTTCCCGGCGACCCGATGCACCCGATCGTGTACGACGTCCAACGCATCCGCGACGGCCGCTCCTTCCAGACGCGCCGCGTCGCCGCGCGCCAGCACGGCCGGGAGATCTACTACCTGACCGCCAACTTCCAGGTTCACGAGGACGGCTTCGAGCACCACGACGCCATGCCCGCCGCGCTGCCGGCCGACGAGGGCGTGGACATGCTCGCGCTGATGGCCAAGGGCGGGTACGCCGAGGGCGAGGCGCTCGCCCGGGAGTGGGCAGCCGTCGAGGTGCGCATCGTCGGCAACTCGCGAGACGGACTGGAGCCCGACCCGCGCCGCCCTGCCCAGCAGCGGGTCTGGCTGCGCATCGCCGACCGGCTCCCCGACGACCCGAACATCCACCTCGCGGCCTTCACCTGGGCCTCGGACGTGAGCCTGCTCGGCGCCTCGTTGGCGGCACACCGGACCCGCTCGGCGGACGTCCAGATGGCCTCGCTCGACCACACCCTGTGGTTCCACCGGCCCTTCCGCGCCGACGAGTGGTGGCTCTACGACCAGGAGTCCCCGTCGGCGGAGAACGGCCGCGGGCTCTCCCTGGGTCGTGTCTTCGCCGCCGACGGCCGGCTGGTCGCCACCGCCGCCCAGCAGGGCATCATCCGGCCGCCGCGGCGCTGACTCAGAGCCAGGTGGTGCGGCCCAGCAGGTGGACGGTCTCGGAGCCGGCCTTGCTGAGCGAGAACGCGTAGCCGCCGTCCGTCTGCTGGCTGCCGAAGGCCACCCGGCCGGGCAGGAACACCGGCTTCTTGAAGGCGACGTCGACACGCACCGCATCCGGCAGGCGGTTCTCGAGCACCGCGACGCAGCGGGTCTTGGTCCACATGCCGTGCGCGATCTGCCGGGGGAAGCCGAGCGCCTTCGCGCTGAGCGCTGTCAGGTGGATCGGGTTGTAGTCGCCCGACACCGCCGCGTAGCGCCGCCCCAGATCGGCCTTGAGCGGGAAGGTCAGCCCGCTCGCCGGGACCGCGACCAGGTCGCTGGCCCACGCGGCGTCGGCGTTGCGCCTACCGCGCCGCAGGTACGTCGAGACCGACTCCCACACCACCTTCTCACCGGCGGTGATCGTGCTCGTCAGCCGCCAGGCGGTGCCGACGGGATGGGGGATCGGGCTGCCGACGGCGACCTGGACGCCGAGCGTCTCGCCGATGCCGACGGGCCGGTGCTGGCTGATGGAGTTCTCCAGGTGCACCATGCCGATCGCCGGCGACGGGAACCGCGGGTCGGTGAGGATCGCCAGGTGCAGCGGCTGGGCGAGCATGTGCGGGTAGGTCAGCGGGACGGTGTCCTTGACCGGGAAGCCGCACAGCTCGGCGTACCTCTCCACGTGGTCGCGCTCCACCCGCACCGGCGGCCGGGTGAGCGCGAAGCCCTCGGTGTTGTCGCGGTCCTTCTTGATCCCGGGCAGCGACCCGACGACCGGCAGCGCCGGAAGCGCCGCCCGCAGCAGCGCTGCGGGACCGCCGTTGCCGGAGACCATGGTGGGCTCGGTGCTCGCGGCCATCTCAGGCCCCCAGCATCATCTGGCCGCAGACCCGCACCACATTGCCGTTGACGGCGGTCGAGGCGGGCGAGGCGTACCAGGCGATCGTCTCGGCGACATCGACGGGCAGGCCGCCCTGCGCCATGGTGTTGAGGCGCTGCCCGACCTCGCGGGTCGCGAACGGGACCGCGGCGGTCATCTGGGTGATGATGAAGCCGGGGGCCACGGCGTTGATCGTGATGCCGTCCTCCAGCTTGCCGGCGAGGCTGTCGACGAAGCCGATGACAGCGGCCTTGGACGCGGCGTAGCTGGTCTGGCCGAGGTTGCCCGCGATGCCGGCGATCGAGGCGACCCCGACGATGCGGCCGTTCGGGTTGACGACGCCCTGCTCCAGCAGCGCCGCGGTGATCTTCTGCGGGGCCTCGATGTTGATCTGCAGCACCTTGCCGAAGCGGTCCGGGGTCTGGTTGGCCAGCTTCTTGTCCATGGTGACGCCGGCGTTGTGCACCACGATGTCGACACCGCCGTGCTTCTCCTTCAGGTGCGCCGCGATCCGCTGCGGCGCGTCCTTCGCGGTGATGTCGAGGGTGAGCCAGTCACCGTCGATCTCCTTCATGACCTTCTGCAGCTCGTCGGCCGCCTGCGGTACGTCGAGACCGACCACGGTGGCGCCATCGCGGTGCAGCACTCGCGCGATCTCCTCGCCGATGCCGCGGCTCGCGCCGGTGACGAAGGCGACCTTGCCTGCCAACGGCGCCGTCCAGTCGGCGACCGGGGCGGCCTTCTGCTCGGCGTGGGCGCCGATCCGCACGACCTGGCCCGACACATAGGCGGACTTCGGGCTGAGCAGGAACGCCAGCGTGGACAGGAGCGAGTCCTCATAGCCCTCGGCGACGTACACGAGCTGGACGGTGCCGCCCTTGCCGATCTCCTTGCCGAGGCTGCGGGTGAAGCCCTCGAGGGCACGCTGCGCGACCCGCTCGTCACCCTCGACGAGCTCCGGCGGGGTGCCGATCACGACGACCCGGGCGCACTTCTCCAGGCTGCGCAGCACCGGGGTGAAGAACTCCTGAAGCGCCACCAGCTGCTCGACCGAGGTCAGCCCGCTGGCGTCGAAGACCAGGCCCTTGAGCCGCTCGCCCTCGGGCGCCGTGCCGGTGCTGGCGACGCCGAGCACGTCGAGCAGGCCCGGCAGGCTCTCGGCAAGACGGCCGCGACCGCCGACGAGCACCGTGCCCTTCACCAGCGGGTCGCCGGCGGAGTAGCGCTCGAGCGCTGTCGGTTGGGGCAGGCCGAGGTTCTTGACCAGCAGCTTGCCGATCGTGGACTGGGTGAAGGCCTGGTACTTGTCGCTCATCTGCGGCTTCCTCGCTCACGTTCTGGACTGTGCGGTCTCGATGTAACTAGAGGTGTAACTCAGTGTCCACATTTCGTGGCGTCCCTCTCATACCCTTCACTCCGCGTGCGCGCGAGGCAAGGATGGACGCCATGACCGACATCAACTCGAGGACCACCCGCCGCGTCGCCGTCCTCGGCGGCAACCGCATCCCGTTCGCCCGGTCCAACGGCGCCTATGCCACCGCCTCCAACCAGGAGATGTTCACCGCGGCCCTCGACGGTCTCGTGGACCGCTTCAGCCTGGCGGGCGAGCGCATCGGNGAGGTCGCCGGTGGNGCAGTGCTCAAGCACAGCCGCGACTTCAACCTGGTCCGCGAGTCGGTCCTGGGCTCCAAGCTCGCCCCCGAGACCGCCGGCNTCGATCTGCAGCAGGCCTGCGGCACCGGCCTCCAGGCGATCAACTACATCGCCAACAAGATCGCCCTGGGCCAGCTCGACTCCGGCATCGCCGGGGGTGTGGACACCACCTCCGACGCCCCGATCGCGATCTCGGAGAAGCTGCGCAAGAAGCTGCTCAGGATCAACAACGCCAAGACCACCAAGGAGCGGCTCGCGATCCTGGCGTCCCTCCGGCCCGGGGACATCGGCATCGCGGCCCCGTCCAACGGCGAGCCCCGCACGGGCCTGTCGATGGGCGACAGCCAGGCCCTGACGGCGCTGGAGTGGCAGATCACCCGCGAGGCGCAGGACGANCTGGCGGTGACCTCGCACCACAACCTCGCGAAGTCCTACGACGAGGGCTGGCAGGACGATCTCATCACGCCCTTCCGGGGACTCGAGCGCGACAACAACCTGCGCCCCGACTCCTCGGTGGAGAAGCTCGCCAAGCTCAAGCCGGTCTTCGGCAGGGGCGAGGCCGCGACCATGACGGCGGCCAACTCCACCCCGCTCACCGACGGTGCCTCCACCGTGCTGCTCGGCTCGGAGGAGTGGGCGCAGGCGCACGGCCTGGAGCCGTTGGCCTACTTCGTCGACTCCGAGGTCGCCGCCGTCGACTTCGTCACCGGTGCCGAGGGTCTGCTGATGGCCCCGGCGTACGCCGTCCCGCGCATGCTCGCGCGCAACGGCCTGAGCCTGCAGGACTTCGACTACTACGAGATCCACGAGGCATTCGCCTCGCAGGTCCTCTCCACGCTCAAGGCGTGGGAGGACCCGATCTTCTGCAAGGAGCGCCTGGGCCTCGACGCGCCGCTGGGCTCGATCGACCGCGCGAAGCTCAACGTCAAGGGCTCCTCGCTGGCGGCCGGTCACCCGTTCGCCGCGACCGGCGGTCGCATCGTGGCCAACGCCGCCAAGCTGCTCGCGACCAAGGGATCGGGCCGCGTGCTGATCTCGATCTGTGCGGCCGGCGGCCAGGGCGTCGTCGCGATCCTGGAGCGCTGATCCTGGAGCGCTGATCCTGGACGGCGGCTGACAGCCGCGCTCGGATGCCCTGACCCCCGCCGGACACGCGGAGGCCAGGGCATCCGCCGTCCGGGGGGCGGGTACCTGCGGCTGCGTGATGCCCGAGACCGTCCACCCGACCACGAGTGCCGTGCTCGGCGACCGCTACGAGTTGCGCCGCCTCCTCGGCGTCGGCGGGTCCGGCACCGTCCACCTGGCGTATGACCGGGTCCTCGGACGCGAGGTGGCGGTCAAGATGCTGCGGCCGGGGGAGGACCACATCGCCCGCCTGCGCCTCAAGGCCGAGGCTCGCATCGCCGGATCGCTGGCACACCCCGGTGTGGCAAGGCTCCTGGACTACGGCGAGCAGCACGACGGCGACGTCGCCTCGCCGTACCTCGTCATGGAGTACGTCGAGGGCCGCACGCTGCGCGAGGTGCTTCGCACCGGGGATCGGCTCACCACCGCCCGGGTGCTGCACCTGGTGGCGGACGTGGCCGACGCCCTCGCCGCCGTGCACGCCGCCGGCATCGTGCATCGCGACCTCAAGCCCGGCAACATCGTGCTGAACCCGAAGGGCCGGGCGATCCTGCTGGACTTCGGGATCGCCCGTCACGACAGCCATGATCCGCTCACGGTCACCGGAACCATCGTCGGCACGGTCGACTACATCAGCCCTGAGCAGGCGTCAGGCACCTCTGCCACGCCACGTTCGGACCTCTATGCGCTGGGCATGGTCGCCTATGAATGCCTCACCGGCCTGCGCCCGCTGAGCCGCGACACCCAGGTCTCGACGCTGATGGCCCACGCGAACATCCCCGTGCCGCCGCTGCCGCCCTCGGTTCCCGAGGAGGCCCGGACGCTCATCATGAGCATGGTCGCCCTCGATCCGCACGACCGGCCGCAGGACGCCGAGGAGGTCGCCCGTCGCGCACGGACGCTGCTGCGTCACCCGAGCACGAGGCGGATGGTCGCGCCGCCGCTGCTGGTGGAGGAGCCCGCCGGGAGCTCGTCGAGCTCCGGGCTCGCCGGTGCGGGCCGCCTGCGTGACCGGCTGGGCGGCCGGCCGCACCTGATCGCCGCAGGCTGCGCGGTCCTGCTGCTGCTCGCGGGGATGCTGTTCTTGCTCGAACGCACCGAGGCACCGGTCGGGCCGGCAGCAGCCGGGGTGGCCTCGGCGGCTGACGCGCACGCGGGTGACGATCGAACGGCCGCGACGCCGTCGGCGGTGGCCACACCGGTCGCCACGGCCGTCCGCACGCCGTCCCACCGGGCCGCGGCGCGGCACCACCGGGCACCAGTCGCCAAGCCCAAGGCCGGACACGGACACCCGGGTCATCACCGGCACGGCGGCCCGCACGGTCACAAGCACTGATCGCGCGGCTCAGCCCTTCGCGAGCGCGACGGCGGCAGTGACGAGGTAGTCCTGCACCTGTTCCCGCGAGATGCTCGCCATCGTGGGGATGCCCGGTGCGGCCTCGGTGACCAGGATGCCGACCCGGGCGAGCTGGAGTGCGCCGAGGCCGGTGCTGTAGAACATGTTGGCCAGCAGGACGGGGTCGGCGACCCGGAACTCGCCGGCCTCGCTGCCGGCGGTGAAGATCCGCCGCGGCACCGCCAGCGCCGAGGTGATCGCGCGCCCGAGCCGGAACAGCGCGCTCTCGGAGATCTCGTCCACCAGCTCCGGACCGGTACGCCGCATCAGTGCCTGGGCGCAATCGACGAACGCGGGGTGGGCGACGCCGTACTCCACGAACGCGCCGACAGTCGCTGCCAGCCGCTCGGAGGCCGGGCCCTCGCCGGGATCGGAGGCGACGAGCGCATCGCGCAGCTCCTCCAGATAGTCCACCAGCGTGAGGGCGAAGATCTCCTCCTTGCCGGTGAAGTGCCGGTAGACGATCGCCCGGTTGATCCCGACCGCCCGGGCGATGTCCTCGATCTGCGCGTCCCGCACTCCCCGGCTGTCGAACAGTTCGCGGGTCGCGGCGATGATCTCGCCCTCGCGGGCGCGACGTCGCGCCGCAGCCGCGGACCGCCTGCCGTCACCGCGCTGCGCGTCCGCCACGGCGCCATGCGCGGCGCCGTGCTCCGCACGCGCGTCGCCGTCTGCCCGCTGGGTCATGACAGCACTGTACGACGTGTGCAACTCGCAGTTGCATCTCCTGGGCCGGCGCCGTTCTCGGGACGGAGTGGCAACTCGACCTCGCCGGAGTGACAACTCGACGGCCACGGAGGGGCGACTCGGCGTCAGGCTCCTCCCGGCTCGGCCAGCGCCCGCACCGCCTCGATCGTGTCCGCCTCGGCGGCCGTCTTGTCGTCGCGGTAGCGCACGACGCGGGCGAACCGCAGCGCGAGACCNCCGGGNTAGCGGGTGGAGCGCTGCAGTCCGTCGAACGCGATCTCGACCACCTGCTCGGGGCGGACGTGCACNACGTGACCCTCGCGGTGCGTCTCCAGCGCGAGGAACCNCTCGGTCTGCCAGGCGAGCATCTGGTCGGTCATGCCCTTGAACGTCTTGCCGAGCATCACCCAACCGTCCGTGCCCGTCTCGGAGTCGGGGTCGCGGGCGGCGAGGTGGATGTTGGACAGCCAGCCCTGGCGGCGGCCCGAGCCCCACTCGACGGCGGTGACCACCAGGTCGAGCGTGTGCACCGGCTTCACCTTGATCCAGCCGGCGCCGCGGCGCCCCGCCTCCCACGTGGCGTCGAGNGCCTTCACCACCACGCCCTCGTGNCCGTCGCGGAGCACCTGCGCGGCGAACGTCTCGGCGTCGGCCACGCCCTCCGGGCCGGTCACCAGCCGCGGGGCCCGGTGAGCCTCGGGCACGAGTCGATCGAGCGCTTCGAGGCGTTCACCCAGAGGCACGTCGAGGAGGTCGGCGCCGTCGAGATGCAGCACGTCGAAGAAGTACGGCGCGACCCCGACGGCCGAGCCGCCCCGCGTCGCGGTCCGCGAGGCGGTCTCCTGGAAGGGTCGCGGTCGCCCGGACGCGTCCACGGTCATCGCCTCGCCGTCGAGCACGAACCGGCTCGAGGGCAGCGACCGGGCGATGGCGACGACCTCCGGCAGGCGGGCCGTGATGTCGTCGAGCGTCCGTGTTGCGATCCTCACCTCGTCGCCGTCCCGGTGCACCTGGATCCTGATGCCGTCGAGCTTGGTGTCGATGGCGGCCGGGCCGCCGATCCGGGTGAGGGCGTCGGCCACCGACGGAGCACTCGCGGCGAGCATCGGCAGCACCGGGCGTCCGACGACCAGGCCGATGGCGGCGAGGGCGTCTGGACCCGCGAACGCCGCGGGCGCCACCGCCACCGTCGACCCGGCGAGCATCGCGGCCCGGCGGACCGCAGCCAGCGGCACGTCGGCCGCCAGCGCGAGCGCCTCCTGGACCAAGGAGTCCAGGGCGCCCTGCCGCACCTCGCCGGTGACCAGCCCGCGCAACCACGCCTGCTCGGCCGCTGTGGCTCGCCCGAACAGGGCGGCAGCGGCCGCCGTCCTGGCCGCTGCCGAGCCGGCGCCGGCGAGCGTCGCGATCGCGTCGAAGGCGGCATGCACCTCGACCACCTCCAGTGACGGCTCGGCCGCGGCCGGCGGCAGCGCCGTCAGGGAGCGCCAGCCCAGGCCGGTGCGCCGCTGGAGCAGCGCGCCACCGAGGTAGGAGACCACCACGGGGAGCTCCTCGGCGGACGCCATGGCGAGGCGCTCAGCGATCGCGGCGACCTTCGCCTTGCGGGACCGGGTCGCCGCGACCGTCGCGGAGGTGGCCACGAGATCGGCGAGCTGCATGGCCCTATCAAAGCCCAGACCGCCGACAGTTCCGTAGGGTTGCCCCATGAGCCTGACCCGCACCTGGGTCCCGCCGTACCCCGTCAGCCTGGGCATGCTGGCGGTCCATCGCCGGGGTCCCGGCGACCCGACGTACCGGATCGAGGACGGCACCCACTGGCGCGGCATCCGCACCCCGCAGGGCCCGGCGACCCTGGCCGTGCGGCTCGTCGGCGGCGCGGTCGAGGCCGAGGCGTGGGGGGAGGGGGCCACCTGGGTGCTCGACGGCCTGCCCGCGCTCCTCGGCGCCGAGGACGACCTCACCGGCTTCGCCCCCGACGATGCCCTGCTGCGCGCCGCGATCCGGCAGTACGGCGTCCCCCGACTGGGCCGCACCGGCCTGGTGATGGAGGCACTCCTGCCGGCGATCCTGGAGCAGAAGGTCACCGGCCAGGAGGCGTTCGCCGGCTTTCGCGCACTCGTCACCCGGTACGGCGAGCCGGCACCCGGACCCGTCGAGCGGCTGCGCCTGCGCCTCCAGCCGCACCCCGATGCGGTGCGGCAGGTCCCGAGCTGGGCCTGGCTGCAGCTCCACGTCGACCCTGCCCGGTCGCGCGCAGCCGTCACGGCGGCCCGGTCCGCATCGAGCCTGGAGCGCACCGTCGGCCTGCCGGCCGGGGAGGTCGAGCGGCGGCTGACCAGCCTGCCGGGGATCGGGGAGTGGACCGCGGCGGAGGTGCGCCAGCGGGCCCACGGTGACGCCGACGCGGTCAGCTTCGGCGACTACCACGTCGCCAAGGACATGGGCTGGGCGCTGAGCGGGCAGGAGTGGGACGACGAGCGGCTGCGCGGGTTCCTCTCGCCGTACCGGCCGCACCGTGGCCGGGTTGTCGCCCTGCTCTACCGCGCTCGCGGCGGCCGGCCGCGGCGCGGGCCGCGGATGGCGCCACGGACCCACCTGGGCCGGGGGCTCAGCAGCGGCGCGCGTCGACCGATCGGCTAGCACCTGGGGGTCGCTTCCCGATCCAGGCTCCGTCCATGGACACCGACCGCGAGATGGGACCCGGTAACCTACTGGCGCGTAACATCGCCTAGTCTGTGCGCCGTTGCAGGGCTCGGATCGAGGCAAGGGGACCTTCCATGACGGTGATCGTGCGCACCCGGGAGGGCGCTCGGTGACCCTGGTCGACCGCATGCGTGCCGGCGTGGTGACCAGCGGCAAGCTGGTGATCCTGGGTGCCGAGGCCACCGGCACCGCGGCCGCCGACATCGTCCGCGGCCGCTTCAGCTGGAGCGAGTTCACGCTGCAGGCCTGGTTCATGACCAGGGTGTCGCTGCTGCCCACGATCCTGGTGGCGATCCCGTTCGGCGTCATCACCTCGGTGCAGATCGGCGCCATCTCCTCGCAGATCGGTGCCGGCTCGTTCAGCGGCGCCGTCAACGGCATCGGCATCCTGCGCCAGGGCGCACCGCTGGTGACCAGCCTCATGATCGCCGGTGCTGTCGGCTCGGCGATCTGCTCCGACCTGGGGGCCCGGCAGGTCCGCGAGGAGATCGACGCGATGAAGGTGATGGGGATCAACCCGGTCCAGCGCCTCGTCTCGCCGCGGGTGGTCGCCGCCCTGGTGGTGGCCCTGCTCCTGACCGTCATCGTGGCGATGACGGCGATGGCCACGGCCTTCATCCTCAACGTCGGCAACGGGTCGGTCTCGGCCGGCACCTACCTCAACTCGTTCGTCAGCTTCAGTGACCCGACCGACCTCCTCGTCGCCGAGCTCAAGGCGCTGATCTTCGGCTTCATCGCCACGATCGTGGCCTCGCACAAGGGCCTGAGCGCCTCGGGCGGCCCGAAGGGGGTCGCGGACGCGGTGAACCAGGCCGTGGTGCTCAGCGTCATCCTGCTGGCCGTGGTCAACGTGGTGATCACCCAGGTCTATTCGATGCTCGTGCCGACCGGAGCCGCCTGATGGCGCGCGCGAGCTGGGCCGCGCACCCGGTGCTGGACGCCCTCGCCTCCCTCGGTGACTTCTCCTCCTTCGCGGTCAAGGTGCTGCGGGACGTCCCGCTGACGGTCAGGCTCTACCCCAAGGAGGTGCTGCGCCAGCTCAAGGACGTCGCCTGGGGCTCGGGCGCGCTCCTCGTCGGCGGCGGCACCGTTGGCGTCATGGTGCTGCTGTCGCTCGCGGCCGGCACGTCCCTGGGCATCGAGGGCTTCAACGGCCTCGAGCTGGTCGGCCTCGCGCCCCTGACCGGCTTCATCTCCGCGAGCGCGAACACCCGCGAGCTGGCACCGCTGATCGCCGCGCTCGCGCTGGCGGCTCAGGTGGGTTGCCGCTTCACGGCCCAGATCGGCTCGATGAAGATCCACGAGGAGGTCGACGCGCTCGAGGTGATGGGCGTGAGCGCCGTGCGCTACCTGGTCGCGACCCGCGTCGTCGCCTGCATGCTCGCGATCCTGCCGCTCTACCTCGTCGGCCTGCTGGGCTCCTACATCGCCTCGCGGCTGTCGGTCGTCTACATCTTCCACCAGTCGCCCGGACAGTACGACCACTACTTCTCGACCTTCGTCTACGGCCGCGACATCTTCTTCTCCGTCATCAAGATCCTGTGCTTCGCGCTGGTCATCACCCTGATCCACTGCTGGTACGGCATGAGGGCCGGCGGGGGTCCGCAGGCGGTCGGCGAGGCGACCGGTGCCTCCATCCGCGCGAGCATCGTGGTCGTCGTCCTGCTCGACATGTTCCTCACGCTCGTCTTCTGGGGCAACAGCCCCGGCTTCCGGATCACGGGGTGATGGCATGTTCCAGACACTCACCACCAACCGTCCACGGGTCACGCCCACGCGCAACCAACTCGCGCTGCGCGGCCTCATCACGGTGCTCGTCGTCCTCATCATCGTGGAGGCGATGCGGCTGCACACGAGCGGCGTGTGGGACGGCCCGCCCCGCGTGACGGCCCAGCTGCGGAACGCCGGCGGTGCCCTCACCAAGGGCTCCGACGTCAAGCTGCGCGGCGTCATCGTCGGCAAGGTCGAGGACATCGAGCCCGGCGACGGTTTCGTCAAGGTCGACCTCGACATGGACAAGAGCCAGCTGGGCAGCATCCCCGCCGGCGTCGTCGCCCGAGTGCTGCCCGCCACGGTCTTCGGGACGACGTACGTCGACCTGCGACCGACCGGTGCCATCGCACCCAGCCACGGGGCCAGCCTGAGGGCGGGCGCGATCATCGGGGCCGACAAGACCCAGGCGACGCTGGAGCTGCAGGACGCGCTCGACGACATCGACGGCCTGGTCAAGGCGCTCAACCCCGCAGAGCTCTCCACCGCCATCGGGGCCGCCGCTGTCGCCCTCGACGGCCGCGGTGCCGAACTGGGGAGGACGGCTGTCGCGCTGGACGCCTACCTCAAGCAGTTCAACCCGAAGATCACGATGCTGCGGGCGGACCTGGACAAGCTCGCCCAGTTCCTCCAGGTGGTGAAGAGCATCGCCCCGAACCTCCTGGACGCCACCGACGACGCCCTCGTCGCACTGAACACGCTGGCCACCCACAAGGCCGACCTCAAGGCACTGCTGACCGACGGCAGGAGCCTGGCCGACACGTCCACGACGATGCTGGCGAAGAACTCGGTGAGGCTCACCCGGTTCATCGACGCCGCGTACGGCGTCATCGACGCCATCTATGACAACAGGGACGCCGGCATCACCCAGGCCACCGCGATCAACCGCTCCATCGCCGGCATCGTCAAGGCNGCCGAGGAGCGCGGCTACATCAAGATCGACGCGTCCGTGCAGCTCACGGCACCGCCGTACTACGGCGCCGGCGACCGTCCGAACTACGGAGGAGGCCGGTGAAGGGCGTACGGATGACAGCGATCAAGTTCGGCGTCTTCGTCGTGGTCGCGGTCATGCTGCTGGTCATCCTCGTCAACACCATGCACAACCCGGTGAGCGGCAGGACCGTCGAGTATCACGCCATGTTCACCGATGTGAGCGGCCTGCGCACGGGTGACGACGTGAAGGTCGCCGGAGTGCGGGTCGGACGGGTCAACACCATCTCGGTGACGAAGAGCGGCCAGCTCGCCCGGGTCGACTTCACCATGGAGGCCGACCAGCCGATCCTGCAGAACACCACGCTGGTGATGCGCTACCAGAACCTCGTCGGGCAGCGCTATCTCTCCCTGGTGCAGCCGGCCGACCACAAGGCGGCGCTCAAGCCCGGTGCGACGATCCCCACCAGCCGCACGGACCCGGGCTTCGACCTGACCCAGCTGCTCAACGGGTTCCGGCCGCTCTTCGAGGTCCTCCAGCCCGCCGACGTCAACAAGCTCGCCACCTCACTGGTCCAGGTGCTCCAGGGCGAGGGCGGCACCGTGGAGTCGCTGCTGCAGCAGACCGCGACGCTGACCACCTTCGTCGCGAACCGGGATCAGGTCATCGACGCGGTGCTGACGAACCTGACACCGGTGCTGAACAATCTGTCGGGCCACGGCACCCAGCTGTCGGCCACCATCGTCTCGCTCGAGCAGCTCATGCAGGGCCTCGCGGCCGACCGCCAGCAGATCGGCAACGCGATCGACGGCATCGGCCAGCTCGTCGGCGCCACCTCCGACCTGCTCACCCAGGCGCAGCAACCCCTGATCTCCTCGGTGAAGCAGCTGCGCACGGTGGCCGGGACCCTCGACACGAACAGCGCGAAGGTGCTGGCCGCGATCAACGCGTTCCAGACGATCTTCGGCGGCCTGGGTCGGGCGACGTCGTACCAGAACGCACTCAACGTCTTCGCCTGCTCCTTCTCGATCGCCGTCGGTGGCACCGTCATCAACCCCGCCGGTTCCTCCGGCCGCTACTCGAAGGTGTGCCAGTGAAGGCGCTCGCTGCGCGCGACCCGTTCAAGGTCGGGATCGCNGCCATCGGCGTACTGGCGCTGATGGCGCTCGGTGTCGTCGTGCTCTCNCAGGCGACGTTCGGGAAGCTGCCCTACACCGCGATCCTCGCCCAGTCCGCCGGGCTCCGGCCGGGTGAGGCGGTCGAGGTCCACGGCGTCATCTCGGGCAAGGTCCGCACGGTCGCCCTCGACAAGGACCGCGTCGAGGTGGCCTTCGTGCTCGACAAGGGCATCCACCTCGGCTCGACCACCCGTGCCGAGGTGAAGGTCGCGACGCTGTTGGGCACCCACTACCTCGAGATCGACCCCTCGGGCACCGGCTCGTTGGCCGGCGACACCATCCCGCTGGCCCGCACCGCCGTGCCCTACAACCTCCAGGACGTCCTCAACGAGGGCACCAGCAAGCTCGAGCAGCTCGACCCGGTCGTGCTCGCCAAGGCATTGTCCTCGGCTGCCGATGTGATCGGCAGCTCCAAGGACGCGATCGCGCCGGCCATCACCGGCGTCGCCGCATTGTCGGACGTGATCGCCCAGCGCAACACCCAGATCGGCGAGCTGCTCCAGGCNGCCCGCAGCGTGAGNGACCAGCTGACGAAGAGCAGCCCCGACATGGTGGAGCTGATGAAGGAGGCGACGCTGGTCAGCCAGGAGATCACCAGCCGTCAGCAGGCGATCCACACGATGCTGGTGGAGACCACCCGGCTCGCCAAGGCGCTCAACGCGGTGATCGGCAGGACCAAGGGCGACCTCAAGCCGGCGCTGAAGAGCCTCGACTCGGCCCTGGCGTCGCTGAACAAGCAGAGCAAGGTGCTGACCTCCGCGCTGGACGAGCTCGCCCCCGCGGCACGGTACGTCGCGAACGCGTTCGGGAACGGACCGTGGCTGGACCTCAACATCCATGCCCCGGTGCTGCCTGCCGATGACCAGCTCTGCGCGATCGGAGACTGCAAGTGAGCCGCCCGATGCAGCGCTCGACACACCGCTCGATGCAGCGCCTGGTCCTCGCCGCTCTCATCCTCGTGCTGGCGGCGGCCGGTCTGAGCGGCTGCGCCTTCGGTGGCAGCCGGACGATCACCGCCTACTTCCCCGACTCCGCGGGCCTGTTCGTCGGCAACGACGTCGGCATCCTCGGCGTCCCGGTCGGCAAGGTCACCAAGATCGAGCCCGACGGCGACAAGGTCAAGATCACGCTGGAGATCGACAGCGACCATCCGATCCCTGCCCACGCCGGTGCGGTCGTCGTCGCCCGCTCCGTGGCCACGGACCGGTACGTCGAGCTCACGCCGGTCTACAAGAGCGGCCCCACCATGAAGAGCGGGGCGGTCATCCCGCTCGCGCGGACCCGGACGCCGGTGGAGTTCGACGAGGTCCTGGCCAGCCTCAGCTCGTTCGCGACCGAGATCTCGGGCAGCAAGGAGTCGGCCGGCGCGGTGAAGCGGATCGTGGACGCAGGCAGTGCGGCCCTCGCCGGCCAGGGCATGCCGCTGCACGACATGATCACCTCGCTCTCGACCGCGACCAATGACGTCGCCGGCCAGCGTCAGCAGTTCGCCGCGACCCTGACGTCGGTGGACACCCTCGCGCAGCAGATCGCCGCCAACGAGCAGACCGAGCGGGCGTTCGTGAAGCAGGTCGCGAGCGCCACCCAGATGCTCGCCGGCCAGCGCCAGGACTTCCAGACGACGCTGGCCTCGCTCGACAAGGCGGTCACCCAGCTGGCGGCCTTCTCGGCCGACAACAAGGACTCGATCCTCGCCTCGCTGCGGCAGTCCTCGACGCTGGTCTCGACGCTCAGCGGCAAGCAGGCGGCGATCGCCGAGATCCTGCGCGACCTCCCGCTCGCCCTGCAGAACCTGCAGCGTGCCAACCGCAGCGGCACCCTGCCGGCGCGGATGGACCCCCTCGTGCTCACGCCGGTGGCCGGTCTCCTTCAACAGGTCTGCAAGACGGCCGTGATCAGCAACCTGTGCGACCTGGTCGACGGGACCGACGTACTGAGCAACGTGCAGGGCCTGCTCGGCCTGCTGACGGGAGGTACGTCGTGATGCGGCTGTCCAGAGCTGTGGCGGCGGGAGCGGCGCTCCTCGGCATCACTGCGGCGCTCACCGCGTGCGGGCCCTCGATGGAGGACCTGCCGCTGCCCGGCACCGGCGTGTCCGGCAACACGATGACGCTCACGATGGACTTCGACGACGCACTCAACCTGGCGGTCGGTGCGACGGTGAAGGTCAACGGCGTCAACGAGGGCAAGGTCGAGTCCATCACCGCCCACGACTTCCACGCCCTGGCCGTCGCGAAGGTCCGCACCGACGCCCGGCTGCGGCAGGGTGCGACCGCCCGGCTGCGCTACACCACGCCCCTCGGTGAGCTCTTCGTCGACATCACCAACCCTGCGACCGGCGCGCCGCTCGCCAGCGGCACAGAGCTGTCCGCGGCCCAGACCAGCACCGCGCCGACCGTCGAGGACGCCCTCGCTGAGGCGTCCCTGCTGATCAACGGCGGCGGCCTCGGTCAGCTGCAGACGGTGACCTCCGAGCTCAACGCCGCCCTGGGTGGCAACGAGGGCACCATCCGCGACCTGCTGCAGCGGCTCAACGGGTTCCTGATCCAGGCCAACCAGACCACCGGCGACATCGACACCGCGCTCAACGCGCTCTCGTCGGTGAGCCAGACCCTCGACCAGCGCCGGGCGACCATCAACAAGGCGCTGGCCGACATCAAGCCGGCGGCCGACGTCCTGCGCCAGGAGACGCCGGACTTCACTGCGCTGCTGACGTCGCTGCAGGCCTTCGCCGCCCAGGCGAACCAGACGGTGGGCGCGACCAAGACCCAGCTGCTGGCCACGATCGAGGAGGCCGAGGGGGTGCTGGCGCAGATGGCGGCCAACAAGAGCGCCTGGGTCGACTCGCTCGACAAGCTCGTCGCGCTCGGCGACGCCGTGGACAACGTCATCCCGGGGGACTACCTCAACGTGAACGTGCACCTCACCACCGACCTCAGCAGTCTGTTCGGCGGCGCGACCGGCACCACCGGCGGCGCGAGCGGCGCGAGCGGGGGAGGCACCTCGTCCGGCGGTTCGACCCCGACCGTCCCGCTGCCCAGCATCCCGGCCCTGGCGCTGCCCTCGACCGGCACCTGCCTCCTGGTGGTGTGTGTGGGATGAGGAGCCTGCTCACGAACAAGCTCTATCTCAGCGCGGTCGGGGTGGTCGCGGTGTTCCTGCTCGCCCTGGCCTATCTCTTCTCCTCGGTCCTCGAGCGTCCCCTCACCTCGACCCCGCCGACGGTGAAGGTGATGCTGACCAGCACCGGCGGCCTCTTCGCCGGCTCGGAGGCGACGTACCGCGGCGTCAAGGTCGGCAAGGTGCAGGCGATCAAGCTCACCGACACCGGCGTCGAGGCCGACGTGTCCCTCACCCAGGGGATCAAGGTCCCGGCCAGCTCGACGGCGCGGGTGCGCAGCCTCTCGCCGGTCGGAGAGCAGTACGTCGACTTCGAGCCGACCACCGATCACGGGCCGTACCTGAAGAACGGCAGCGTCATCAAGGCGACCGCCACCGAGCTGCCCCAGTCCCTCGCCTCGACCGTCGTGGCCGTCAACGGGCTGCTCCAGCAGATCGACCCGAAGAAGCTGCACTCCCTGCTCGGGGAGCTGGCCACCGGGCTCAACGGCACCGGCCTCGACATCGGCCACATCCTCGACCAGGGACAGCAGATCATCGCCACGCTCCAGCAGGTCTGGCCGCAGACCTCCGACCTGATCGACAACGGCGGCAAGGCCCTCGACGTACCGGTCTCGCAGGCCGGGGACCTGCAGACGTTCGCCACGTCGGCCAAGCAGTTCGCGGCCTTCCTCAAGGACTACAACCCCACGCTGGTCAAGCAGCTGGCGAAGGCACCCAGAGAGCTCAGGACCACCGAGGGGCTGGTCAAGGAGTGGGGCGCCATCCTGCCTGGCTTCTTCGACGCGGTCACCCCGTTCCTGACGTTCCTCAACAGCTACAACCCGCACATCCGCACCACGCTGGCCGACTACGCGGGCGGGCTCAGCGCCCTCGGCGCGGTGCTGCACGGCGGGAAGCTGCACCTCGCCCTCATCGCCGACCGCGACACCCGCTGCTCCTACGGCACCTCGTCGACCGACCCGCGCAGCACGACGCGGCGCCCGCTGCAGAAGAACGGCAGCTGCCCGGCGTCCACGCCGAACCTGCAGCGCGGCGCGGCCCACGCGCCCGGGCCGGTGCAGTAGGACCGGTCAGCGACGTCGCGGCGCCCCGGCCCGCTGCTCCCCGCTCACAGCAGCGGGCGCAGCGGTGTGAGGACGAACTCGGTGAACTTGCGATGCACGTCGCGGGCCTGCCACTCGGCCATGGTCAGCTCCAGGCTGTTGGAGCAGTCGGTGGTGAAGATCTCCTCCATCGACTCGGCGAGGGCATGGTCGATGACCTCGACGTTGATCTCGTAGTTCCCCGAGAGGCTCAGCCGGTCGATGTTCGCCGTACCGACAGTGGTCCAGTGGCCGTCCACCGTCGCGGTCTTGGCGTGGATCATCGCGTCGCGGAACCGGAAGATCCGCACGCCTGCCTCGAGCAGCTGGGTGAAGTAGCCGCGCGAGATCCAGTCGGTGACGACGTGGTTCGACTTCAACGGCACCAGGACCCGTACGTCGACGCCGCGGCCGGCTGCGTCCTTGAGCGCGTCCACGAAGTCCTGGTCGGGGAGGAAGTAGGCGGTGGTCAGCCAGATGTTGGTGGAGGCGCGGTTGATCGCCTCGAGGTACATCGCCCGGATCGGGAACATCATCAGCCGCGGCACGTTGCGGTGGAACCGGATCGTCGCCTCCCACGCGCTCGGCGCCTCGATGAGCAGCGGCGGCTGGGATACCCCCAGTCGCCTGCGGCGGTTGAGGTTCCAGAAGTCGGCGAACGCCCGCTTGAGGTCGACCACGCCGGGGCCGGTGATCCTCAGGTGGGTGTCGCGCCACTCGGTGGCGTAGGGNNTGCCGATGTTGTAGCCACCGATGAACGCCGCGCTGTCGTCCACGACCAGGATCTTGCGGTGGTCACGGCCGTAGCGNCGGAAGTCGAAGAACCGCCAGCCGGCCGGGTAGACCGGGTAGCGCAGCACCTTGATCCCGGCCGGGAAGCGCTTGAACGGCGGCGGCACCACCAGGTTGGCGAAGCTGTCGAAGATGCAGTAGACCTCGACCCCGCGTGCTGCGGCGTCGGCGAGCGCCGCCTTGAACCGCTGCCCGACCTCGTCGCCCTTCCAGATGTAGCTCTCGAAGAGCACCACCTTCTTGGCGCCCTCGATCGCACTGAGCATGTCGGCGTACAGGTCCTGGCCGAAGGTGTAGGTCGTGATCGTGCCCTCGCCGACGGCGGTCGCGCGCGGCGGCGTCACCGGGAACGGCTTGGGGCGCTTGCCGCGGGTGCGGTAGGCATCGACCAGCGTCATCACCACGGCGAGAGCGATCGGGACGCCGAAGACGGCGAGCAGGGTACGGCGCACCAGCCGCGCCACGCGGCCGAGCGGGACGACGGGTGCTCTCACGCTGCCAATCTAGGGCACCGCCCCCGGGGCGGTGCGGGCCGACGCACGGCCGCGCCCCAAAGCTGTCGGTGGCCAGACGTAGGCTCGTCGTATGCGACCCGTGACCGATCTCGAGCGCCGGGTGGCGCCCTTCGAGGTGACCTCCGACTACGAGCCCAGCGGCGATCAGCCGACGGCGATCGCGGAGATCACCCGCAGGCTCAAGGACGGGGTCCAGGACGTGGTGCTGCTCGGTGCCACCGGCACCGGCAAGACCGCGACCGTTGCGTGGGTGGCCGAGCAGGTGCAGCGGCCGATGTTGGTGCTCCAGCCGAACAAGACGCTCGCCGCCCAGTTCGCCAACGAGTTGCGGCAGCTGTTCCCCAAGAACGCCATCGAGTACTTCGTCAGCTACTACGACTACTACCAGCCCGAGGCCTACGTCCCGCAGACCGACACCTACATCGAGAAGGACTCCTCGATCAACGAGGAGGTCGAGCGGCTCCGGCACAGCGCCACGAACTCGCTGCTCACCCGCCGCGACGTCATCGTGGTCTCCACCGTCTCGTGCATCTACGGCCTGGGCACCCCCCAGGAGTACGTCGACCGGATGATCCGGCTGCGGGTCGGCCAGGAGCACGACCGCGACTCGATCCTGCGTCGCCTGGTCGAGATCCAGTACACCCGCAACGACATGAGCTTCACCCGCGGCACCTTCCGGGTCCGGGGCGACACCCTGGAGATCTTCCCGGTCTATGAGGAGCACGCCGTCCGGGTGGAGTTCTTCGGCGACGAGATCGAGCGGCTGATGTCGCTGCACGCCGTCACCGGCGAGGTGCTCACCGAGGACGAGGAGCTCTACATCTTCCCCGCGACGCACTACGTCGCCGGGCCGCAGCGGATGGAGCGGGCGATCAGGGGCATCGAGCTCGAGCTCGAGGACCAGCTGGCGAAGTTCGAGCGGGAGGGCAAGCTGCTCGAGGCGCAGCGGCTGCGGATGCGCACCACCTACGACATCGAGATGATGCGTCAGGTCGGCAGCTGCTCGGGCATCGAGAACTACTCGATGCACATCGACGGCCGCCAGCGCGGCAGCGCCCCCAACTGTCTGCTCGACTACTTCCCCGAGGACTTCGTCCTGGTCGTGGACGAGTCCCACGTGGCGGTCCCGCAGATCGGCGGGATGTACGAGGGCGACATGTCGCGCAAGCGCAACCTGGTCGATCACGGCTTCCGGCTGCCGAGCGCCATGGACAACCGGCCGCTGCGCTGGGAGGAGTTCCTCGAGCGGATCGGGCAGACCATCTACCTCTCCGCGACGCCGGGAAACTACGAGCTCGACAAGGTCGGCGGCGACACCGTCCAGCAGATCATCCGCCCCACCGGACTGGTCGACCCCGAGGTGGTGGTGAAGCCGACGAAGGGCCAGATCGACGACCTGATCCACGAGATCAAGACACGTGTGGAGAAGAACGAGCGCGTCCTGGTCACCACCCTGACCAAGAAGATGTCCGAGGACCTCACCGACTACCTCCTCGACGCCGGCATCCGCACCCGCTACCTCCACTCCGAGGTCGACACGCTCAAGCGGGTGGAGCTGCTGCGCGACCTGAGGCTGGGGGAGTACGACGTCCTCGTCGGCATCAACCTGCTGCGCGAGGGCCTCGACCTGCCCGAGGTCTCCCTGGTGGCGATCCTCGACGCGGACAAGGAGGGCTTCCTGCGCTCGGACAAGTCGCTCATCCAGACCATCGGACGCGCGGCGCGCAACGTGTCCGGCCAGGTGCACATGTACGCCGACAAGATCACCCCGTCCATGGAGTCGGCGATCGAGGAGACGAACCGGCGCCGCGCGATCCAGGTCGCCTACAACACCGAGCACGGCATCGATCCGCAGCCGCTGCGCAAGAAGATCGCCGACATCACCGAGATGCTCGCCCGGGAGGAGGAGTCCACCCAGGCGCTGCTGGAGACCTGGGCCGGCACCGAGGCCAAGGGTCGGGCCGGCGGGGTCAAGGCCCGCCAGCCGGTCCCGGTCCTGGGCGAGAAGGCGGCCGGGGCGCACGCCAAGGACCTGGCCGGCCTCCCGTCCTCCGACCTCGCCTCGCTCATCCAGGAGCTCACCGACCAGATGAAGGCCGCCGCCGCCGAGCTGCAGTTCGAGCTCGCGGCCCGCCTGCGCGACGAGATCAGCGAGCTCAAGAAGGAGCTGCGGCAGATGATCGAAGCGACGAAGTGAGGAAGGCAACGCCGAGCGAGGAACGAGCTCGAAGGGCGCCTGCTCCAGCGAATCGGTGTATCGGCGGACCGAGCGTAAAATTCCGGGAGTGATGTCTCGCCGCGCGCTCGCTGTGTGGGCGGTGGCGGTGGCGGTCTACTTCCTGGCGGTCTTCAACCGCACCAGCCTCGGAGTGGCGGGCCTGATGGCCAACGAGCGGTTCGGCATCTCGGCCGCGCAGCTGTCGTTCTTCACGATGCTCCAGCTCGTCGTGTACGCCGGGATGCAGATCCCGGTCGGGCTGCTGGTGGATCGGTTCGGCTCGCGGCGGGTCCTCACTGCGGGCGCCGCCCTGATGATGGTGGCGCAGGCGGGGTTCGCCCTGGCCACGACGTACCCCGAGGCGCTGCTCGCGCGCACGTTCGTGGGTGCAGGCGACGCGATGACCTTCATCTCGGTGCTGCGCATCGTCGCGCGCTGGTTCCCGCTGCGGCGGGTGCCGCTCTTCACCCAGCTGACGGGCAACGTCGGCCAACTGGGCGCGATCGTGGCGGCGATCCCACTCTCGTGGGCGTTGGCGCACTGGGGCTGGACCACGGCGTTCCTCTGTGCGGCCGGCGCGGTGCCCGTGACGCTGCTGTTCCTCCTCCTGGTGGTGCGCGACGACCCGAGCGCCCGGTCGCTGCGTGGCGAGCCGCTCTCCCCNCGCGTGCTGCTGAGCAGCCTGCGCTCGTCGTGGGCGCAGCCCGGCACCCGGCTCGGCTTCTGGGTGCACTTCACCACGCCGTTCAGCTCGACCGTGCTCGGGCTCCTGTGGGGCTACCCGTTCTTCGTGAAGGCCGAGCACGTCGCCTCCACGACCGCCGGTGCGCTGCTCACCGTGTTGACGCTCGTGGGCGTCGCTGCCGGCCCCGTGCTCGGGTACCTCGTCGGTCGGCACCCGTGGCACCGCTCGACTCTCGCTCTGTGGGCGGTGGCGGCGAGCGTCGCCGCGTGGACCGCCGTGCTGCTGTGGCCGGGACGCGCGCCGGTGTGGCTCCTCGGCGTGCTGGTGTGCGCCGTGGGTCTCGGTGTGCCGGCGTCGATGATCGGGTTCGACGTGGCCCGCACGAGCAACCCTGCGCACCGGCAGGCGAGCGCCACCGGCATCATCAACGTCGCCGGCTTCGTGGCCGCCCTTGTCACCGTGGTGGCGATCGGGTTCATCCTCGACTGGCGCACGCCGAGCGGCACCGACTACACGCCGGGCGCCTTCCACTGGGCGATGTCCTTCCAGTACGTCGTGTGGGGGCTCGGCGTGATCATGATGCTGCGCCAGCGCCGTCGCATCCGGTCCCGCGTCGATCGGGCAGCCGTGGAGGCCGGCCACAGCATGGTCGACGCCGCCTGACGCGCCTGCGACACCGCCCGCCGGCTGCCGGGATCGGCCCTGAGCCCGGCTTACCGTGGAGTGGTGACCTCGACCGCCGTGCACCTGAGCCGCCTGCTCGGCTGGTTCCTGCTGCTCGCCACCGTCGTGGTCATCCTGGCCGCGACGCTGACGCAGGGACAGCCCGGCGTACACGCGGTGAACCTGCGACCGGGACACGACATCCGCCTCGAGCTGACCAACGTCAATGCCCGCACGGGGCTCATCAACGTGGTGGGGAACGTCGTGATGTTCGTTCCGGTCGGGGCACTGCTGGTCGCGGCAGTGGGTGACTCCGTACGTCGAGCGGTGGTCGGCAGCGCATTGCTCTCGCTGACCATCGAGTGCTGCCAGTACCAGATCGGGCGCGCGGCCGACGTCGACGACGTCCTGCTCAACACCGCCGGCGGTCTGCTCGGCGCGGTGTTGGCGGCGACGGCGGTGCTGACGCTTCGGCGGCGCGGGGCGTGGGTGCGACACTGGCCGGCGTGGCTCTCGATGTCGCGGCGCTGACGGCGTACTCCCTGGGCAAGGCGGGCGCCTGGGCCGACAACCCCTGGGAGCACGACCACCCGGTGGTCAAGGTCGGCCCGGGTGAGCGTGGCAGGATCTTCGTCTTCCTCGGGGCCACGACGGTCGGGGTCAAGGCCGCCACGACCCGTGAGGTGGCAGATGAGTGGCTGCAGCGCTATCCCGACGACGCCCGCGTGATGGCCTACATCGGCCGCTCCGGCTGGAACACCCTCACGGTCGGGCGCGCCATCCCGGATGAGGAGATCCTCGAGGCGATCGACGAGTCCTACGAGCTGGTCGTGGCGAAGCTGCCGAAGCGCTTGCGTCCCTGACACGAGCCTCTCCTCACGCGCCCAGGGCGAGCGATGCCTCGGCACGCAGGTTGGCCAGGATCACCGTGGGTGCGGAGCCCAGAGGTGCCTGGGGATGGCGGCTCGCTCGATCGAGCATCTCCTCGAGGAGACCGGCAAAGCTCCCGTGCCGGCTCTCCTGGGCAGCCAGGTCGGCCGCCTTCGTGGGTGCGTACGAGGAGGTGGCCTCGTACTCGCTGGACACCCAGGCCTCGACCAACGGATCCGCGATGCGACCCCACCGGACCTGCTCGGTGACGGCAAGGCGCCCGATGCGCCCGCGCAACCGGGTGATCGACCTCTGCGAGGGTCGTGGTCGGCGATGGCAGGCAGCTCGCACGAGAACCTCCACCGAGGCGTGGCTGAGGTCGAGCAGCCGCTGCGCCGAGGCGAGCGTCTGGTTCGACCACAGGTCGAGCAGCACCGCTCCGGCGTGGCCGGTCGGGTGTCGTGGTCCCTGCCCGGTCTGGCGATCGACCCACGCGGCGACCGACTGGTGGGCCGCCGCCGGGTGCTCGCCGATCAAGGCGAGCGCCTGCTCACGGTCGCCGAAGAGGAGGGGCCGTTGTGGCCGGGTGAGTCCGAACTTCGCGGCGAGCATGGATGCACCCTCCTCGACGCGTTCGGATTGGCGCCGGCGGATCCGGATCGCCCTCACCGCTGCCTCGGTCATCTCGGCTGCGCTCGCATCGGACTCGGCGGACCAGTTCGATCTCCAGTGGGCGTAGAAGTCGGCCTGCTGGTGGACCGCGATCTCCAACTGCTGGTCGGCGCGGAGCTCGCCGAGCTGATTGAAGTCCTTCGCGGCCAGATCGCGGATCTTGCGCGAGCGGCTGGCGTAGAGCAGGTTGCGCGCCCAGCCGCAGAGCGAGCCGTCATAGGTCAGGTCGTAGCCGTTGGGTGCACCACCGAGCATGAGGCGGGACAGGAGCATGAGGTTCTCGGCCGCCAACTCCTCCCTGAACGCGAAGGAGAGGTGCCGCGTCCCGTGGTCGAACGCGACAGCGCGGTGGATCTCGGCACGACAGACCAGCGTCGCGAGACGCTCTCGCGCGGCCCGCTCACCGATCTGTCCGGCCCGGAATCTACGCACGACATCGGTGGCCATGGTGTCCGCCTGATCCGGGCTCAGTCGCATGGTGGTCACGCGCAGGGGTGTACGGCGGCCTCGGTTCGACCCGCGTGGCCCCGCGTCGCCTCGGCGACTGTTCGTGACCGCCACCTCGGGGTGGGTGGGGTGACCGGCAGTGGGGTGACCCGGCAGTGGGGTGACCCGGGGGCGCCGTACACCCCCTGTCGTGAGCACAACGATCGTCCCCGCCTTCGGTGGCGTCATGAGGACCAGCGCGGGCCGCTGCAGCCGGCTTCGTCCCGGCCCCACCGGTCGCACCGTCAGCACCTGCCTGGGCATCGCCACCCTGGTCTCCGCGGTCCGCGAAGCCGAGCGCCGACTCGCGCGGCGCGCGGGCCGCGACGCAGCGGCTCAGACCGTTGCCGGTGTCCTGGCCTACAGCCGGCCGGAGCAGCCGATCGACATCTGGCAGGACATCGACCTGCGGATGGCGCTGCTCTTGGTGGACACGCGTGCGACCACCCTGAGCGGCCGGCGCCGCAGCAGGGCGTGGGTCGGCGGCTGGAGCGAGGTCTCGGCCGCCGTCGCAACAGTCCTCGAGCGAGACAGCGGTAGGGGCCCAGGTCCCCGTCCTGCCGAGATCCTCGAGGCCGCGCGCGGCCGCCTCACCCCAGGCGAGGTCCGCTTTGGCTGAGCGGGACGGCGTGCCGCCGCGACGACCCCGACTGCCGAGTGGCGCGACCCTCGACGCGGCCCGGCGTACCGCCTTGGAGTTCGCCACCGCCGAGGCGCTCTGCGCGCGGCTCGCGCTGGCCGCAGAGATGGCCGACTGGGCCGACGTCGCGGGCGGGGCCGGCGCTTACCTCGTCCGGATCACGGACCCGACGCTGGACGGTCCGGGTCGCCACCGGCACGTCGGGCCGTTCCCCGATGCGTCGACCGGGTTGGCGCACGCCGCCGCCATCAGGGGTGAGCTGCTCGACATGCTCGATGGCACCGACGAGGAGCCCTGGACCGTCGAGGTGCTGCCGCTGCTCGCGCCGCACACGTTCGCCCAGCCGCAGGGTCCGACGGACGCCGGTGACGGCGTGGACACCGGTCCGCTGCGTCGCGCTCCGGTGAGCGGGACGTCATGAGTCGAGCCGGCACCCCCGGCGCTCGCATGGCGCCGTCCGGCGCGGGCGTCGCTTCGATCGTGAGGGGCCTGCTCCGCCGCATCACGGGCCGTGAGCGGCTGTCGGACGCGGCGCCGCCCCGCCGCGGAGGTGAGGGGCCGATGGCCCGCAAGGAGAGTCACACGTTCGCCAGGGGCAGCCTCCTCTATCCCGCGCGCGCGGCCCGCACATCGGCGGCCGGGCGCCGGCGCTGCGACATCTCCGGCTGCGACCGACCGTGCACCCACCTCGTGGCCGAGCCGAACGGGTCGCTGCTCCTTGTCTGCGCGGCGTGCGCCGACCGCCTGGCGGCCGGTTCACGACGCCGACGCGACCGGCGGGACTGAGCGCGGCGGACGGGGCATCCGCGCCGCGCTCAGCCCGCCTCCAGCCCGCCTCCAGCCAGCCTCCAGCCGGCCGCCAGCCCGCCTCAGCCGCTCACCCGCACGCTTTGGGTCAGCCGCTCGGGCGGGTAGCCGTCCGCCTCGGCGGTGAGCCGCAGCGTCACGCGTGAGCCCCGGCGGACGGTCGCCCGGCCAACCACACGATGGGTGTGCCTCCCGACGTACGCATACGAGGTCGGCACCGTGAAACGCGAGCCGGTGGCGCCGTTCACGGGCCGACCGTCGATGCTCCACTGGTAGGTCCAGTGGATGCCGGTCACCCGGCGGTTGCTGAGAGTGCGCATCGTCGGCCTCACCGCCCTCAGCCGGGCGCCGCGCCGCGCGTTCCCCGACAGGAGCCGTCTCGTCGCCGGCCTCCAGTGCCCGCCCAGCACGCGCCAGGGGAGCTGAAGCTGCTGCGAGACCACGTGACCCTTGGCCGCGGCGTAGATCGTGACCACGGCCGTTCCCTTGCTCACCTTGGGCGGCGCGCCGGAGGGCACCGTGCTCCACGCGCGGATCGTGCCGTCGGCGTTGTACTGCGCGCGGGCGATCAGCGCCGTCCCGGCGGGAAGGCCGGTCGCGGTGAACCAGACGTTCTCCAGCGTTGTCGTGGACGTCGTCGTCGAGGCCGCGTCGGCGTGCGTCTGAGTGGTGCCGGGATCGAGAATCGAGCCGAGCCCGCCGAGGAGTCCGCCGCCGCTGGTGCCGCCGGTGCTGCTCCCGCTGCCCCCACCCCCGCTGCCGTCCCCGCCCGGGTCCTGGGTGGTCGTGACGGGGATGTGTGCCGAGACGACGATGCCGCCGTCGCTCGCCGTCGCGTGGCCCGCCAGGCGCAGAGGCGAGGTGACGTAGGAGAGGGCCCCGAGCGTCGTGGTCTGGTCGCCGTTGTCACCGGCGACCTCGAAGAGCGCGAGGTTGTTCGGGAACCCCAGGCCGGTGGGTCCGTCCCATCCGGCCTGAGCGGTGCACACCCGGGAGGAGGCACACGACCCGCTGCTGTTCGAGCCCGACGTCACGTCGGTGACGTCGCCGCTTCCCGAGCGCTGATTGAGGTAGATCGAGGAGGCGCTGGTGGAGTTGCCGGCCAAGGCGTACAGGGCGGCGATCGCGGGTGCGGCCGCCGATGTGCCGCCCCCGTAGTAGTAGTCCTGCTTGCCGTTGACGGTGCTGTAGGTCAGGACACCCGTACTCGGGTCGGCGATCGAGGAGATGTCGGAGGCCCCGCGCATGTTCCCGCAGGCCTGAACCGCGCCGCTGTCGCCGGACTGGGCGGCCGACATCTGATGGGTGGCGTCCGTGGCGCATCCCGAGCCGGCGCCGGACCAGGCAGAGGCGGTCAGGCTGCTTCCGGTCGTCTTGACGCTCAGGCCGCCGGTGGCCACGACGTACGGGCTCGACGACGGCCAGGAGGCGCCGGCGTTGCCGTAGTCCCCCGTCGCGGCGGTGAAGACCACCCCCGGGTTGTCGAAGACGGACCTCCCGCCGACCACGTCGCTCTCGGAGTCGCTGCCGATGCCGAAGGACATGGACACCCAGCCCGCCCCCATGGCCACCGCCGTCTGGGCGGCCTGCACGAGGTTGGGCGTTCCCGAGTCGTTCGCGGCGACGATGAGGATGCGGCATTGCGGGCACACGGCGGAGATGACCTGCACGTCGAGGTCGGTCTCGAAGGCCCAGGAGCCGTTGGTCGTGTCGCCCGGCAGATCGGTGCCGCCGTTCTGATCGACCGTGGTGATGCACGAGCCGACGGGGCAGGGTGGGAGCGTCTGGTCGGCGCGGAACCGCTGCAGGTGCGCGTAGGTGTCGGGGTAGTTCCCGGCCTCCAGGACCGCGACGAGTGGGCTGCTCGCCGTGGGACCGGGCACACCCGACAGGTTGGCGCCGTACGTCGGCGCGGCTGCCGCATCCGGCGTGCCGAACATGTGCCACAGGTCAGCCGGCCCGTAGGGCGCGCCGCCGTACACGTAGCCACTCTGCGGCATGGCCGAGGGGCTGCTCGCGTCCTGCCGGGTGACCGCGCCCGACGCCCTTGGTGCGAGCAGGTGGATCGGACTGGCATGCAGTCGATCGTCGATCAACGAGGTCAGCTGTTGGCGGTCGGACCGCGACAACGGCAGGTGCTTCGCCATCGGGTGCGCGGCGGCAGGACGGACGGCAGGTGCGCCGCCCGCCCCGGGCACCTGGAGCGCGGTAGCGAGGGCTACCGCGGCCATGAGCGTCACCGCCACGGTGGTGGTACGTCGGCGGCCGGCTCGCAAGCGGCCGTCGTCGGGGTTGCTGCGGCGGGGCATCCGTCTCTCCTGACGTCGGGTGCGGGTGTCCCGGTGGAGAGTTCGCTTCCTGCGTTGCGTCGACGACGCCCTTCGCCGCGGCGGTCAGCCGAGGCGTTCGTGATCAGCTGGATTCGCGCGGCGGACGCAGTTCCCCGACGGCTCGCACCAGCGCCGGGGCGAGCCAGAGTGCGGCAGGCGGGATGACCGTGGCGCAGGCGAGTTGCATCGGCCGATCCACCGCGAGACTCGACCAGCGACTCGCGACGTACACGTGCAACGTCACTGTCGGGCACAGCAGTGAGACCTGGATCCACGGCCTCGGCTCCACCTGGGAGGCGTCGGTGCCGAGCACGAGGCGTCGGAACACGGCGTAGGCCAGGGCGATCGTGCACCAGCCGACCAGGTCCACGCACAGGTAGGCGTTGCTGGTTGCCGCATGACCGTCAGCGACGTGGACGCGGATCGCCGCCCGCTGCAGACCAGCACCGAGGGGGATCAGCGCGAGCAACAGGACCGTGGCCGTGACGACCCCGAGGAGATAGGTGCGATGCGATGTGCGCGCGACCGCCGGCCCAGCCTCCGCCAGCACGGCGGTGGGGGCGCGGTCGATGGGCGCGTACGTGTCGGTCACAGGCGTGGGGTGTGCGGAACGCCGATGTCGTCCCGAGCCCGTGTTCGAGCGGCCGCTGGGTGGCGCGGCCTAGCGTCTCGACTCTCGACGACGCTCCGTCATGCGGTGCGTGGTGCCGGGACGTCGCCGGCGGCATGGAGGAAGACCTCCGTGGCGATCGCTCCCGAGGTGAGCCGAACCCTCCTCACGGTCTGGTAGATCAGGCTCGTCGAGACGCCGAACTCGGCCGCCAGCATCCTGGCGTCCGGCGGCCCGTCGTAGAACGAGGCCACCGACGAGTCGTCGCAGGCCATCTCCGCGAACCAGCGTCGCGCGACCTGGGCCAGCGGAAGCGTCGGTGCCCTGCCGGTCCGCTCACGGTACTGCTGGTCCTGCATGGCGCATGCACTGATGCACAGGTCGACGAACCGTCGCCGGTCGACCGCCTCGAGCAGCGGCTCATCGGCGTGGCCGCCACCCCAGCCGTGCCGGCGGGAGCTGACCTCGGCCTCGATGGCCACTGTCGCGTCGTGGATCGGCACCGACGCCACCGGTGCGAAGTCGCTCTCCGAGGCCAGCAGGCCCTGCCGGGCAGCGTCCTTGCGAAGGGCGCTCACCCGGGCGTTGTGGCGGGTCAGCACCTGCTGGGAGGTGGGGTCGGCGATCCCCTCGGCGACCATCAGAGCGCGGGTCCGGTTGAGCTCGGCCAGGCGTCGGGACCGCGAGACCTGCCCGGAGACGACGCACTGCGGACCGTTCCTCGCCCACCACTCGCTCGCCGCGTTCCGGCCGCGCCATGAGAGGACGGCCTGATAGGACCGGACCTCGGCCAATGCCTGCGGATTGCCGGCGAGCTGGCGAAGGAACGCGATCGCCTCCAACCGCACGCATTGCGCGAAGTCGTCGGCGAAGGTGGTCCGGTCGGCATGGAAGTGTCGGCAGAGCCCGATCGCGATCGTGCGGGTGAGCGGCTCGGTGTGCTCCATGATCTCGCCGATGAGCGCGTCCACGCGCACGTCCTCGGTGGCCCGGGCGAGGTCCATCAGCAGCGTCGTCAGCGTGGTTGCCGGCACGTTTCGATGAAGCGGGGCTTGCGGTGCGGCGGCACACGTTGACATGACGCCCGAGTGCTGCCCGGACATCGGCTGGGGGAGGCCGGTCATGACTGCGTCCTACTCATCGAAGGACCGCCCGGCGTGGTGCGCCGGTGCGGCGGAACTCTGCGGGTCCGTCGTCCCTCAGGCGTGCAGGTCGTGCTGCTCCCGATGCGCAGGTCGTGCTCACCTGAGACCCTTCACTCCCTCCTGCCGGCGCCACTGGTGCTGACGTGCACCGTCAGCCTCGCCCCCGCTTCGGCTGTCGTGGCGTCGAGCAGCTGAGGCGCCTGATGCGGCCCCTCAGGTCAAGCGNTCGGCCCACAGCTGACGGCTGATGANGCGNTGTGCTTGACGGTGCAAGTACACAGGTTTTGGATGCTTCGCGAGGCAGAGCAACGCCTGCCGTTCGGGTCATCTTTTTCGACCGCCGAATGGCTCCGTCGGGGGGTTGACATCACCGCTTCCGCCCGCGCCGAGCCGTGCCCACCGCAGGTCGGCCGCAAGCGGGTGATCCGGGGGCAGCGCCGCGGCGCGTCCAGACCAGTGGCGCGAACGCTGAGACCTCCGACACGCCCTGTGACGCAGGTCACTGACACCACCCGGATGGGGCAGCCCATCGGGACTAGGCGCTGGGACCTGGACTAGGCGGCGATCCGGGACCGTGACTATCAGTCCGTGCCCCGGCGGCGTCCCGCCGTCACCGGCTGCCACCGCGGGAGATGCCCAGACTGCGCAGGTAGAGGTACGGCGCTGCGCCGCCCAGGTCGAGAATCTGCCGGAGACGGTCGGCGGCTTCGCGATAGCCGTCGATGTCGACGCTTCGCGGCGATAGGACCGGGCGGCCCTCGTCCCAGGACCCGCCCAGGGAGCGGATCGCCTCCCGGATGTGACGCAGCGCCTCCCGGACACGCTCATGTGCTTCGACGATGTCCTCGGGCGTGGCCTCGTCCTGAGCCACCTGATCGGCGTAGTCCCTGGCCAGCTCGCCATCCTCGCCGTACCGCAGCAGTCCGATCGCTCGGCTGGACGCGTCGCCCCCGGGACTCAGCGCCTTCTCGACCGTCGCCGGGGTGACCCCGATCTGGTCGCTGATCGCTGCGACCGGGTACCCGAGGGCGTGCGCGGCGCGGATCCGACGCCCCTGACGCGGGTCGCCCACCGCGGAGCGGATCATCTGGTTGCAGTCACGCGAGATGCCTCGGCGTAGCCACGAGACCGGGTCGACCGCAGCGAAGGTCGAATCGGCGTACGCCCGCTCGACCAGTGACTGGATCCGCCCTCGGCGTTGTCCCTGGCCGAACATCAACCGGTGCTTGATCGTCTCCAGCGTCGTCTCGTCGACGGCTCCGGTCCCTGGCCGGAGCTCGACCACCGTCCCGGCTTGGGTGAGGTGTTCACGGATCTCCATGCCGACCGCAACGTTGGCCCGCGGCAGCTCGCGGTCCACGAACCGCTCGACCCAGAGCAGGAAGCGCCAGCCCACCTCGTGACCACGCTCGGCGAGGCCCTGGAGCACGTGGAGCATCTGCCCGCCCGTCACGGGCTGGGCGACGACCTCGGTCGGCAAGCCCGTCGTGTGCGTGGGTCCAGGAGCGGTGCGCACGCCCGAGTCCACGGCGCTCCGGCGAGCGTGCGGGATGAGGCGGAGCACCACCTGCGTCATGCCCGCCCGCAACGCCGGCCCCGGCTCCGACCACGCAGCTTGGAGAGCGGAGGCAGGCATGCGTGCGGGTTCACCGGCCGGGACCAGGACCACCGGACCACCGGCCCAGACCACGCGGCGGGGTTGGAGGCGCCGAGTCCTGGCATGCCCGTACAACTCTGCTCCGTCGTACCAGGCCCAGCTCGGCGCCAGCCACAGTCCGCCCATCGTCGGCACCGGCCCGCCGCCCCTCGCATGCTCCCCGAGGATGCGCGCGGCCGCCCGGCCGATCACGACGGCGTCCACTGCTGCCGTGATGACCTCGAGCGCCGAGGAGCGGGCGAAGATCTCTTCCGCCGACTCGACGGCACTCAGACAGTCCGCCATCCCGGATTCGGGTGCGGGTCGCTGGCTGGCAGTGGCGGGGGCGGAGGAGACAGTCACGTCGGGTCCTAAGGACCCCGGTCGCGAGGCAGACGACACGACGGTGCCACGAAGCTGAGCTTCTTCCGAGATTTTCGTCTCTAAGCCAACGCGCTGGCGTGTGGCCGGTCATGCTTTGCAGCAGCAGAGCGTGCCGAGGTCCGACCAGGGTCGGTCTCGGAGCGTCGGTTCCGGCGAGAGTCGGGGGACGGTGCTCGTGAACAAAAGGGGGGAAGGCGGCATCCATGCCGCCGACTGAAGCATGGAGAACAACGCTTACTGGACTAGCCCAGTCACATCCGAGGCGAAGCCTCCTGCCGCAGGCGCCGAACGCGTTCGCAGATGCGGGATCGCCGGGTCTCGGCAACCTTCCTGCGCCGCGGGAGCCGGCCGACTTAGGGTGGGTGCCGTCTGGCATGGGGGTGCTGCCTCACGACAGGTGAGCGCCTCTCGGTCGATCAGTACTCGGATCGGTGGAAGGCGACAGATGATCACCCGGGGAGCCGAGGTCGATGATGCGTGACTCGCTCACTCCCCGGAGCCCGGTCCTGCGTCGGCCGCTGTTGACCTGGGTCGCGGGCTTCACCGAGCCGCTGGTCGCAACGTCGCGCCGCGAGGCCGACGAGGCGGAGATCTCGCTGATGCTCGAGCGGTGGCCGGACTACCTGACGCTGTGCCTCGGTGGATTGTTGGCGGGCGTGGCGGCGACCTTGCCGCCGGAGGACCCGTGGCGCTCGATGACCCCCCAGCGCGGTCACGAGCTCGGGGGCCGGGATGAGCGGACGGGTGCCGTCCTTCCGAACGGCGAGCCGTTCGTCGACTGGCGCTGCGCCACCGACCTGACGCCGCCGATCGCGGGTCTGGAGCCGGACCAGGACCCGAGCCTCATCGCACTCGCCAGCCCGCTCGACCCGATCGGAGCGCTCCTGATCGCGGCCGCCGCCCGCTCGCTGGCCGAGGTGGTCGACCTGTGCGCGGAGGTGCGGCACCGGACCTGGGTGCGTTCGGTCGAAGACCCGGCAACGGGCTCGTCGGGTGACGGCGCCGACGGCGTGGATCCGAGTGCCGGCACGGAGCCGACCCGGTGGACGAGGGTGGTGGACTACCTCGGGCCCTACCTGCCTCCGCTGCGCTGGCTGCTGCATCGGCGACGTGCGTACTTCGGGCCGGAGGACCACTTCTTCGTCATCTGGGCGCCGGCCTGGATCGAGCGCGCCCGGCGGGTGCTGGAGGAGGAGCGACCGCTCGCCCTCGAGCTGCCGGACGAGCCGAACACGCTTGCCTCCCTCACGGCGCCTGCCGGCTCCTACCGGGAGCTGGCCGACGGGCTCCTCGGCTGGCCGGAGCAGTAAGCGGCAGCTGATCGCCCGAGGCGAGCTCGGCGCGACATGGGTGACCGCCTCGCGGTGACCGCGGCGGGCACGTGCCATGCACGATCGCGTCCGCCCCGCGGACCAAAGGGGCATGAGCACACCCCACACCCTCATCGTCTCTGCCCAGGCGCCCTCGAACGCACAGCGCCGCTGCGAGGTGTCGGCGTACCTCGCGGCCGCGACCCGCATCGCTCGCACAGCGGCGAGGCGCTATGACACCGCCGCACGGACCAACGGCATGGTCGAGTCCGAGGACCTGGCCTCCGAGGGCCTGATGGCCATGCGTGAGGCGGAGCTGGCCGGTCGCTGGCCGAAGAGCCCGACCGGCTTCCTCAAGGCCGTCATCGCCAGCAAGGCGGTGGCCCTGGGCTCGAGCATCGCCCCGGAGGACCGGCGCGCCATCAAGCGGCTCCATCGACTCCAAGCCAGCGAGGAGACTCGCCTGGGTCGACTGCTGACCACCCGCGAGCGCGACGCGCTGGCCGCGAGCGTCCGTGACACCTGGGAGGACAGACGGCATCTGCCCTCAGCCGACTTCGCCACCAGGATCGGCTCCGACTACACCGTGTCGCTGGACAGCCCCGCTGCCTCCGACGTCGAGGCGGCTGCCGAGAGGTCGGCCGACATGGCGTCCGCTCGCGGGCGAGCGCTGGAGGAGTGGCTGATCTCCTCCGACAGGAACGGCGCAGCGTACGACGCCCGCAGGGCGAGGTCGCTCGCCTACAACGCGTACGCCGAGATCACCGGCGCGCCGGCGGTCATCCGTCATCTCTCCGAGGCCGCGGCCGCGCGTGCCCGCCGATGCGTCGAGGGGGCCGGTGGCGTGCGTACGCTCGCCGAGAGCTGGTGGGAGGGACGGAGCGCGGCCCAGGGCGCCGAAGCCCTGTTCGCCCCGCTCGGCACGGTCGATGAGGACGCTCGGCGACGCTTCGTCGATGCACTGCTGCGCCGTCCCGACGGTGCCGACCAGGTGTGGGACCTCGCCATCCGGGCGGCGACGCGACGCCGCGCGTGAGTCGGTTCCCGGTGGGTGCCGAGCCGGAGCGAACTCTTACTCCCATGGAAGCACCGGACCCGAACCTCACGCCATCCGCGTGCCCCTCGAGGGCCGACGGAGTGCTCAGGCACGGCATCGACGCGATCCGCGAGGGCGCCCGCATCCGGCTCGACGCCCTCGTGCGCCGCTGCTCCGACGCGCCGGCTCGAGGGGAGACGCACCCTGTCACCGTGCTCGGACTGTGCGACGCGGTGGAGGAGCTGGAGACCGAGGCGCGGGCGCTGCGCGATACCGTCGCGGCGCTGCTCAGGGACGCCGGCGCGCCGCGAGACTGACCAGGCGGGCGACCACGAGCGCGACGTAGAACACCCCTGCCACCTGCTCGAGGATGACCGCCGACCGGGCGTGGGCCAGCACCGGCGTGAAGTCGGCGAGCCCCACGGAGGTGAGCGTGGTGAACGACAGGAAGAGCAGGTCGAACCAGGGCACGTCGTGCTGGCCGAACGACCCCGGCCACAGCACCTGGACCGCGGCGTAGAGGTAGGCGAACGCCCACGCGACCACCGTGAACGCGGCCCCGGTGGCGAACAGCTCATCGCGGCTCACGTCGTCGTCCTGGAAGAGGTAGCGGATCATCGCGTAGGACACGAAGCCGTAGAACGGCACGTGCAGGGCGGCCGAGGCCAGCACCACCCACGCGGTGTCGGGTGCCACCGACTCCCACAACGCGAACACCATCGTCGGTACGCCGAGGCCCACCGCGACCCAGGTCTCGGCAGGCGATGGGCGCACCGCTCGCACCGCCGAGAGCACGACCAGCACCTGCAGCACCCCGAGCACCGCACGCCCCGGCGTCGACCCGTCCAGGAACGGGTAGGCCAGCACCGCCGCGAGCTGGGCGGCCAGCAGGGTCGCCGACGGGTGTCGCCGCCAGGTTTCGAGAAGCACGTGGCGAGCCTATTGAGGCAGGCCGCGAAGCGGAGCAGGATCAGCCCGGTGAGCGCGCATGTCGAGACCGACCTGGTGATCATCGGTGCGGGGCCCACGGGCCTCTTCGCCACCTACTACGCGGGCTTCCGCGGGCTGCGGGTCGCGGTCGTTGACTCGCTGCCGGAGCTCGGCGGACAGATCACCGCGATGTACCCCGAGAAGCAGATCCTGGACGTGGCCGGCTTCCCGACGGTCAAGGGGCGCGACCTGGTGGCGGGCCTGGTGGAGCAGGCCGACACGGCGGCCCCGACGTACCTGCTCGACCGGACGGCGGTGGGCCTGACCACCACCGACGACGGGCTCACGCTCGAGCTCTCCGACGGGACGTGCGTGGAGGCCAAGGCCCTGCTCATCACCGCGGGCATCGGGACCTTCAGCCCTCGGCCGCTGCCCGCCGGCGAGGGCTGGGTCGGGCGCGGGGTGGAGTTCTTCGTCCCCTCCTTCGCGCCGTACGCCGACAAGGACGTGCTGATCGTCGGGGGAGGCGACTCCGCCTTCGACTGGGCGCTGCACCTGGAGCCGGTCGCGCGCTCGGTGACCCTCGTGCACCGGCGCGATGCGTTCCGGGCCCACCAGCGCACGGTGGCCCAGGTGACCGCGAGCTCGGTGCAGATCCTCACCCGCGCGGAGGTCGTCGAGCTGCGCGGCGAGACCACCGTGACCGAGGCGGAGGTGAAGGTCGACGGCCGGACGCTCACGCTGCCGGCCCAGGCGGTGGTGGCGGCGCTGGGCTTCGTCGCGGACCTCGGACCGCTGCAGAACTGGGGGATCGAGACGAGCAAGCGCCATCTGCTCGTCGATCAGGCGATGCGGACGAGTCTGCCGCGCGTCTTTGCGGCCGGCGACGTCACCGACTACCCCGGGAAGGTGCGGCTGATCGCCGTGGGCTTCGGCGAGGCCGCCACCGCGATCAACAACCTCGCACCGGTCATCGACCCGGCCGCGCACGTCTTCCCGGGTCACTCCAGCGAGGCGTGAGCCGAGCGCCGGAATTGGAACGTGCTCTAGTCTTGCTCCCGTTACCGGCGGGTCACCTGGCAGTCCCTCCGAGACCGAGACGACGCCGAGGAAGGGACGTGACGGATGCGGATAGCCCTGCTGTCCTATCGCAGCAAGCCGCATGTCGGGGGCCAGGGGATCTACATCCGGCGGCTCAGTCGTGAGCTGGTCGCCCTGGGCCACACCGTCGAGGTCTTCTCCGGTCAGCCCTACCCGGAGCTCGACGAGGGCGTGCGGCTGACCAAGGTGCCCAGCCTGGACCTCTATCGCCCGGGTGATGAGTTCCGCAACCCGCGGCCGAGCGAGTTCCGCGACGCGATCGACGTGCAGGAGTGGCTGCTCATGCGCAGCGGCGCGTTCCCCGAGCCGCTGACGTTCAGCCGTCGGGTGGTCAGGCTGCTCGCGGCTCGTCGCGACGAGTTCGACATCGTCTTCGACAACCAGACGCTGGCAACGCCGCTGCTCGCCATCGAGGGGCTCGGGCTCCCGCTCGCGGCGGCGATCCACCACCCGATCACGATGGACCGCGCGATCGAGCTGCAGGCGGCACCGTGGGTGAAGAAGAAGATCGGCGTGTGGCGCTGGTACTCCTTCCTGCGCCAGCAGAAGCGCACCGCCCCGCGGATCCGGCACGTCATCGTCCCCTCGGAGTCCTCCAAGCGCGACGTCGTGCGTGAGTTCGGCGTCGACCCTGAGCGGATCACCACGGTCCTGCTCGGCGTGGACGACCGGTTCGCGCCGCCCGCCGCACCGCGGGTCCCGGGCCGGATCCTGGCGATGGCGAGCGCCGACGCTCCGCTCAAGGGCATCCACATCCTCCTCGAGGCCTTCGCCAAGCTCCTCACCGAGCGCGACCTCGAGCTGGTGCTGGTCACCAAGCCCAAGGAGGGCGGCGTCACCGAGACGCTGATCGACAAGCTCGGCATCGGCGCGAAGGTCACCTTCGCCAACGGACTCACCGACGACGAGCTGGTCGCGTTGATGGGGTCGGCGGAGCTGGCCTGCGTGCCCTCGCTCTACGAGGGGTTCTCGCTGCCGACGGCGGAGCTGATGGCGTGCGAGACCCCGCTCGTGGTCTCCCGTGCCGGCGCGATTCCGGAGGTCGTCGGCCCGGACGGACTCTGCGCCGACATCGTCGAGCCCGGCGACGTCGACGCCCTCAAGGAGGCCGTCGCGGCCCTGCTCGACGACCCGCATCGGCGCGCGCGGATGGGGGCAGCCGGCCGCGAGCGGGTCAAGGAGCTGTTCAGCTGGAGCGCGGTGGCGGCGAAGACCGCCGACGTGCTCACCGATGTGATCGACCAGTACCAGGAGGAACGCCGTGCTGACCGTTGACTTCGACCGGCTCGGTCTCCGACCAGGAGACCGCGTGCTCGACATGGGCTGCGGCGCCGGTCGGCACGCCTTCGAGATGTACCGTCGCGGGGCCGACGTCATCGGGTTCGACATGGACGCGGACGAGCTGGAGAACGTCCGCAACCTCTTCGTCGCGATGAAGGAGGCCGGTGAGGTGCCCGAGGGTGCCGAGGCCGACGCCAAGCAGGGCGATGCTCTCTCGCTGCCCTTCGCCGACGGCGAGTTCGACAGGGTCGTGGCCGCCGAGGTGCTCGAGCACATCTGGCGCGACGTCGACGCCATCAAGGAGCTCGTCCGGGTGCTGCGCCCGGGCGGCACGCTCGCCATCTCCGTGCCGCGCTGGCTGCCGGAGGTGGTCAACTGGCGGCTGTCGGAGGACTACCACAACGCGCCCGGCGGCCACATCCGCATCTACACCGACCACGAGCTCATCGACAAGGTCACCAAGGCCGGCCGCCCCAACGACGGTACGCCGGGCGACGCGATGGTCTTCGATGGCAAGAGCTACGCCCACGGGCTGCACTCGCCGTACTGGTGGATCAAGTGCGCGGTGGGGGTCACCAACGACGAGCACCCGCTCGCGAAGGCCTACCACCGGCTGCTGGTGTGGGAGATCATGAAGCAGCCGGCCGTGCTGCGCTGGGCGGGCAAGGTGCTGGACCCCGTGATCGGCAAGTCGATGGTCCTCTACTTCCACAAGCCGCAGTGAGCGCGGAACCCACGCGGATCCCGTACGTCGAGGGCATCCTCGACCCCGACCAGGTGCGGGCGACCGCCGCCTCGATCGCGGCGATGCAGGAGCCGTCGGGCGCTATCCCGTGGGCGCCCGGCGAGCACGTCGACATCTGGAACCACGTCGAGGGCGCGATGGCGCTGCTCGTGGGCGGCGAGGTCGAGGCGGCCGAGGGAGCGCTGCTGTGGGTGCCGACGCTCCAACGGGGCGACGGGTCGTGGCCGATGAAGATCGTGGCAGGGGAGGTGGAGGACGACCGCGGCGAGGTCAACATGTCGGCCTACCTCGCGGTGGGACTGTGGCACCACTGGCTGGTCAGCCGTGACCGGTCCTTCGTTGAGCGGCTGTGGCCCAGTGTCCGCGCCGGGCTTGACTTCGTCGTGGGACTGCAGCAGGACTGGGGCGGGATCCAGTGGACGCCCGTGGACGACTTGTGCCTGCTGACCGGCTGCTCCTCGATCCATCACTCGCTGCGGGCCGGCGTCGCCCTCGCCGACCTGCTCGACGACCCCCAGCCGGAGTGGGAGCTGGCGGGCGGCCGGCTCGCGCACGCGCTGCGCGAGCACCGCGACCGGTTCGCGGACAAGTCGACGTTCTCGATGGACTGGTACTACCCGGTGCTCGGCGGGGCCGTGCGCGGCGACGCCGCCCGCGACCTGATCGCCGGTCGCTGGGACGACTTCGTCGTCCCGGGGCTGGGCATCCGATGCGTCGACACGAATCCGTGGGTCACGGGCGCCGAGACGTGCGAGCTGGTGATGACGCTCGACGCGATCGGCGACCACGTGCGTGCCCGGCGGCTGCTGGAGGACATGCAGCACCTGCGCCACGAGAGCGGCTCGTACTGGACCGGCTGGGTCTACGACGACCCGGGCTATGAGAACGACAATCCGAACGTGTACTGGCCGCACGAGCAGACGACGTACACCGCCGCTGCGGTCATCCTGGCCGTCGACGCGCTGGGGGAGCGGTACGGCGCCGCCACGCCCGGCTCCGGCATCATGCGCGGCGGCTCCCTCGCGGGCGAGTTCGCCGAGATCGCCTTGGAGTGCGGCTGCGAGTCGGTCTCCGACGTCGCACGCTGACGCTCAGACGCGGCGCAGCACCCGCATGGAGCCGAGCGCCTCGACCTCCTCGAAGCGACCGCTCGCCAGCGCCGGCCGGTAGATCAGCTCGTACGGCGGCCGGCCGCCCTGGGCGGGGTCGGGGAAGACGTCGTGGATGACGAGCAGGCCGCCGGGCATCACGTGCGGGGTCCAGCCCTCGTAGTCGTCGCGGGCCGGCTGCTCGCCGTGGCCGCCGTCGATGAACAGCAGGCTCAGCGGGGTGGTCCACCAGCGGCTCACCGCCCGCGATCGGCCCACGACGGCGACGACCTGCTCCTCCAGGCCCGCATCGTGGAGCGTGCGCCGGAACGTCGGGAGGGTGTCCATCACCCCGAGCTCCGGGTCGACGAGGGAGGCGTCGTGGTGCTCCCAGCCGGCCTGGTTCTCCTCCGAGCCGCGGTGGTGGTCCACGGTGAAGACGATCCCGCCGCTCTCGCGGGCCGCNGCGCCGAGATAGAGGGCCGACTTCCCGCAGTAGGTGCCNACCTCGAGGGCGGGCCCGTGCGGGAGCCGCTCGATGGCNTATCGGAACAGCAGGGCGCCCTCGNCGTCGGGCATGAAGCCCTTGGCGGCNCGGGCGCGCTGGAGCAGGTCGGCCGGCATCTGGGGGAGTGTCACCAGCCGAGGCTAGCGAGGGCGGGACCCGCAGGTCGGGGCTGCCCCCGGGCCGGACACGTGGGTCCGGGGGCAGCCCCTCCTGCGCGAAGCCCTGTTGTGGGGACGGGGCCGAAGCAGACGGTACGCCGGGCCCGGGACGTACCCGAGCGGAACCGCGAACCTGGCCTCATCGGGCTAGACAGGTGGCCGATCGGCGTGGAACACGCCGGGGACCCCCGGATTTGGCGCCCTGTGGGCTCTCGGCTACTGTTCTGTCGTCGCCAAGGCGCGGGGAGACCCGGGCCGAGGAGTCAAGCGGACGTAGCTCAGTTGGTAGAGCGCAACCTTGCCAAGGTTGAGGTCGCGAGTTCGAGCCTCGTCGTCCGCTCTGAGGTGCACAGCCTCCGCGGTGGGTTGGCCGAGAGGCGAGGCAACGGACTGCAAATCCGTGTACACGGGTTCAAATCCCGTACCCACCTCCAACCCAGACAAATCAAGATCTCGGACGATTGGCGCAGTGGTAGCGCGCTTCCTTGACACGGAAGAGGTCACTGGTTCAAACCCAGTATCGTCCACCACACCGAAAACGCCCCTGACCTGCACAAACAGGTCAGGGGCGTTTCGCTTTCGGTGGTTGTGCGTCGATGGACAACGCGCTCATGGACACGACGTGGACAACCGGGGCTCGATCTACCCCTGTCGCACGCCCGTCCGGGCCACGTCACGAGGGTCGAGCGGCGCATCGCCCCAAGCGTCGAGCACCGCGTCGAACGCCTTCGGCTGCAGGTGGGCGTAGCGGCGCGTGGTGGAGTACTTCTCGTGCCCAAGGAGCTCCTGGACCCGCAGCAGGTCGACGCCGCGCTGAACCAGCCACGACGCCGCGGTGTGCCGCATGTCGTACGGCGTGCCCTCCCGCACGCCAGCGCGCTGCACAGCCGGCCCGAAGACCCTCGTGGCGTACTCGCGATCGTCCCAGGATCGGCCCTCAGGGTTCGCGAACACGAGGTCGTCGTCGGCGAGCCCGGCGATGTGGTCCGCGACTCGGGGCCGCAGGTGCTTCGGGATCGGAACCGCGCGGTGTGACTTCTTCGTCTTGGCGTACGGCCGCCAGCCCTTGCGGGTTGCGACTCCGCTGACATTGATCTGCCACATGTATGTGTCGATCGCGACCTTCCGCAGGCCGTGGAGTTCGCCCGGCCTCAGCCCCACGTACAGGGCCAGCTCGACGGCCAATGCTTCAGGTCCGCCGAGCTCGAGCAGGATCTGCGTGGCCTCGTCGGCTTCCAGTAGAAGATCGGCTTGGGGCGGGCTTTCATGCGTTCGGGCCCCGGTCGGTCACTTGCTCTTGTATGCCTGCTTCGCGCCGTAGACGGCCTGCGCGTGGGTGTAGCCGTCGCCTGATGGCGACTCGAGCTGCTCGATGAGGCCGGAAAGCGAGAACGACGACATCGAGAGGTAGTCCTTCGCGGAGAGGACCGCTTCGTGGTTCCAGTCGACGTTGAGGTGGTTGACCGCGAAGCGGGCGACCTTCAGGGGGAATCCGTCGCCGGCCTTGGAGCTGAGCTGCTGGATGAGCCCTGCTTTCGAGAACGCGGACGTGGAGAGGTAGTCCTTGGCGGAGTCGATCGCCTCCTGCTGGGCGCGGGTGAACTTCGGGGCGGCCGGCTTGGTGGCGGTGGTGGGGGCGTCGGTGATGACCGAGATGGTCTGCTTGCCGTCCGACGTCGTCGTGGCGGCGTTGTTCGCCACGTCGCAGGATGCCGCGGAGGCGGCGAACGCGACCGCGATCACGGGCAGTGCGATGAGGGTGGATTTGCGCATGGCTCGGACGCTAGGCCATCACATTCAGGTGCGTCTCAGGAATGAGGCAACGATGTCAGTCGGCCGGTTCGCCGTGCTCTCGCTCGTGCGTCGACACGTCATGGACGCGCGTGCCATGACACCCAGGGCCATTATGGACAACGTGAAAACGGTCGCTCGGCTTGAGCGGTGTGTCCACTTGGACATCGGCTCGAGTGTGCTCGGCATTGACACGGAAGAGGTCACTGGTTCAAACCCAGTATCGTCCACCATCGACACACCGCCCCTGACCAGCGAGAGCCGGTCGGGGGCGGCTTGCTTCTCTGCTGGCCCGTCGGCCCCGGACCGGATGGGCGGCTCTAGAGTTCGGGCCATGCGTGCGTGGATCGACGGAGAGCTGTTGGAGGACCCGAACGCCCCGGCGGTCAGCGTCTTCGACCACGGGCTGACCGTGGGGGACGCCGTGTTCGAGGCGATCAAGGTCGTCGACGGGCAGGCGTTCGCGCTGGCCCGGCACCTGGAGCGTCTCCACCGCTCGGCGGCCGGCCTGGGCCTGCCNGCNGTCGACGAGGGCCTCCTGCGCGAGGGCGTCGCCGCGGTGCTCGCCGCGGAGCAGATCGGTCTCGGNCGCATCCGCATCACGGTCACCGGCGGCCCGGCGCCGCTCGGATCNGGCCGGGGTGAGAGCACGCCGACGGTGATCGTGGCGGTGAGCGAGGTGCCGCCGTTCGCGCAGACCACCCAGGTCATCACGGTGCCGTGGCCGCGCAACGAGCGAGGTGCGCTGGCCGGGCTGAAGACCACGTCGTACGCCGAGAACGTNGTGGCNCTGGCCCGCGCCCACCGCAGCGGCGCCGGCGAGGCGGTCTTCGCCAACACTCAGGGCCATCTGTGCGAGGGCACCGGCACCAACGTGTTCTACGTCGTCGACGGTGAGCTGCGGACGCCGACCTTGGCGAGCGGCTGCCTGGCCGGTGTGACCCGCGCCCTGATCCTGGAGTGGTACGGCGCCGTCGAGATCGACGAGCCGATCGAGGTCGTCGAGCAGCGCGCCAGCGAGGTGTTCCTCGCCTCGACCCTGCGCGACGCCCAGGCGGTGGTCCGCTGGAACGAGAAGGACCTCCCGCACGGCCCGGTGACTCGGGCCGTACGAGAGGTCTGGCGGAGCCGGGAGGCCGAGCTACTCGGCGACTGAGCCGAGCAGGTCCGCGATCATGCGGTCGAGGTCGAGATGGTCGTTCTCGGTGCCGACCGGCACCATCGCGAACGTCCGGGCGAGGAACGCCTGGAGGTCGTGGGTGCACGCCTGCGCGATGAGGCGTCCGTCGGGGGAGGAGAAGTCCAGGACCGCCACGGCGCGGGCATCGTCGTCGATGCTGGGGGAGACCTTGACGTCACCCACGCCAGCCGGCGCGGCCAGCCCCTGGAGGAGCAGGGTGCGGGCGACGACCCACTCGACGTCGCCGGCGCTGGAGTGGAAGGTCAGGGCGACCGCGTAGGGGTCGTCCCTGCGGTAGCTGAGCGTCGTGGGGACGTCCACATGGCGACCCCAGGGATCGACGCATGCCAGGCTGATGTCCTGGGCGAGCACCGGGCTGGTGGGCTGCTTGTTCATCTTTCGGCTCCTCGTCGCTGGGTTCGACCTTGAGACGACGCCGTCAGGTACCCATGACGCCGATCCACCCCCGTGATCTGGGTCGCACCGACTGTCGCGCAGGCCCCCGGTGGCCGGTCCATCGCGTCGCTCTACCCCATCAACGAGGCCCGTCAGGTCCGGGTACGCCGGGACCGTCCCGGTGGTGTGGACCACCGGGATCTTCGTCCCAGGGCCGCGGGACGCGCCGGAAAGCAGAACCGGCCCCGATCTGCGCTCAAGCAGAGTGGGGCCGGTCCTCGTACGGTGGGCGATACTGGGTTCGAACCAGTGACCTCTTCGGTGTGAACGAAGCGCGCTACCACTGCGCCAATCGCCCGTGCGACGGTCGCTGACTCTAGCGCATGCCGCCACCGACCACACATTCGGCGCCCCGGCCCCGGGCAGGCTCCGGCCTCGGCTCGCGACAGCGGCGTCGGCGCGGCCTGTCATCGAAGCGAAAGCGGTGGGCGTCCGCCCCACGGCGACGGATACGATCGCGGGGCGGTCGCCGACACGCGGCGATCCACGACCCCAGGAGTCCCATCGTGTCCGAGCTGAAGATCGTCGTACTCACCGCGCAGGGGCGTGAGGAACGGTCGGTCACGACGGGCACCAAGGCCTGGGAGCTGTTCCGCGACGACCCTGAGGTCATCGCCGCCCGGGTCTCGACAGGCTCGACCGCCGGATCGGGCTCCGGCGAGGGCGTGCTGAAGGACCTCGCCTACGAGCTCGCCGACGGCGACGAGGTCGAGGGTGTCGAGATCGCCTCCAAGGACGGCCGCGACATCCTGCGGCACTCCACCGCCCACGTGATGGCCCAGGCGGTCCAGCAGCTGTTCCCCGAGGCCAAGCTCGGGATCGGGCCGCCCGTGCAGGACGGGTTCTACTACGACTTCGACGTCGAGACCCCGTTCGTGCCGGCCGATCTGGAGAAGATCGAGTCCCGGATGCGCAAGATCATCAAGGAGAACCAGCGGTTCTCCCGCCGGGTCACGACCGACGACGACGCCCGGGCCGAGCTGGCCGACGAGCCGTACAAGCTCGAGCTGATCGGCCTCAAGGGCGGGGTCTCGACAAGCTCGACCACCGGAACCGGCTCGACCTCCGGAACCGGCTCCGCCGAGGACATCGCTGAGGGCGCCAGCGCGGAGGTGGGCGCCGGCGAGCTGACCATCTACGACAACCTCGACCGCAATGGTGAGGTCGCGTGGAAGGACCTGTGCCGCGGACCTCACCTGCCGACCACCAAGCGGATCCCGGCGTTCAAGCTCATGCGCACCGCCGCGGCGTACTGGCGCGGGGATGAGAAGAACAAGCAGCTCCAGCGCATCTACGGCACCGCGTGGGAGTCCAAGGAGGCCCTCGAGGACCACCTGCACCGGCTCGAGGAGGCCGAGCGCCGCGACCACCGCAAGCTCGGGCGCGAGCTGGACCTGTTCAGCTTCCCCGACGAGATCGGCTCCGGCCTGCCGGTCTTCCACCCCAAGGGCGGGGTGATCAAGCGGGAGATGGAGGACTACGTCCGCCGTCGCCACATCGAGGAGGGCTTCTCCTACGTCGGCACCCCGCACATCACCAAGGACGGGGTCTTCCACACCTCGGGCCACCTGCCCTACTACGCCGACACCATGTTCCCGCCGATGGAGTTCGAGGGCTCGAACTACCAGCTCAAGGCGATGAACTGCCCGATGCACAACCTCATCTACAAGTCGAAGGGCCGCTCCTACCGCGAGTTGCCGCTGCGGTTCTTCGAGTTCGGGCACGTCTACCGCTACGAGAAGTCCGGCGTCATCCACGGCCTGACCCGGGTGCGCGGCTTCGCCCAGGACGACAGCCACTCCTACGTCACCAAGGAGCAGGCGCCCGACGAGGTCAAGCACCTGCTGACCTTCATGCTCAGCGTGCTGCGCGACTTCGGCCTCGACGACTTCTATCTCGAGCTCTCGACCCGCGACGACGCCAAGCCGGACAAGTTCGTCGGCTCCGACGAGGACTGGGCCGTGGCCACCCAGGTGCTCCAGGACGTGGCCTCCGAGACCGGTCTCGAGCTGGTCCC
>Ga0058694_1000075_pt1 | contig 60872 bp, 52 predicted proteins | sample AgamicOrSfrz_FD_55041 | JGI IMG/M metagenome (GOLD analysis project Ga0058694, IMG submission 55041) | Agave microbial communities from Guanajuato, Mexico - Or.Sf.rz | ecosystem: Host-associated > Plants > Phyllosphere > Phylloplane/Leaf | place: Guanajuato, Mexico | collected 2012-05-30 | reverse complement strand
CCGTCGCCGATGGAGCCGAGCTGCCAGTTGTCCTCGATGAACCGGACGATGGAGGCCTGCGAGATCAGGGTGTGGCTGACGTAGTTCTTCTTCGCGAACGGCGAGATCACCAGGAACGGCAGGCGCTGTGAGGGTCCGCAGCGGTCGGCCTGGCCGTCGGCCGGCGGGTGGGCGGCCATCGTGGTGGCGTTGCTGCACAGAGCGGTGTCGTCGGGGTTGCCGCCGGCCCCGTTCGTGACGTCGGAGCCGTTGATGATGGTGGGCGGCACGTGGTCGTACCAGCCGTCGGAGTCGTCGTACGCGATCACGATGGCGGTCGAGGACCACTGCGGCGAGTTCTCGATCTCGTTGACCGTGTTGACGAGGAACTGCTGCTCGTCGAGCGGGTCGGAGTTGCCCGGGTGCCCGTCCTGGGCATAGATCGGCTTCACGTAGGACACGGCCGGCAGCTGGCCGTCCTTGACCGCCTGGTTGAAGACGCTGAGGTCGTACTGGTGGTTGGCGCCCAGCTTCGTGCTGTCGTTCGTCGGGTCGTTGGCCCCGATCGGTACGCCGGGGGTCCCGGGGAAGTGGTGCGGGTTCGAGGTCGACTTGTAGAAGGCGAACGGGTTGTGGTGCGGGTTGTAGTCCACATCGGTCGCGCTGTGGCGCACGTTGAGGCTCATCGTGTCGCACTTGGCGTAGCCGGTCGCGTTCGCCGTACCGCTGTTGGTGGGGGCGGAGCCGTCCCACGGCGTCGAGGGGGTGAAGCCGCCGGCGAAGTACCCCCAGCTCACATTCTTGGCGTTGAGCAGGTCGCCGATGTTCTTGCCCGACATCCCCACCGTGGTGGTCACGCGGGTGTGGTCGGAGTCGGCGCAGTCGTCGTAGACCGGCTCCGGGTCGCCGATCACGGTGCCGACGCCCGCCTCACCGCTCTGGCCGATCGCCGACACCGTGGTGTTGTTGGTCGCGCCCGCCAGCGGCGTCGGGTCCTCGACCGGGCTGGTGACGTCGTAGTCGGTGGCGCCGTAGGTCTGGCCGGAGACGACGTTGAGCGCGCCGACGGTGGAGGGGCCGAAGTTGTTGGCCCAGGCGTTGTCGCTCATCGCGTAGTTCTGCGCCAGGTTCCACAGCGCCGTGACGGTGTTGCCGTCGAAGTAGCCCATCGTCTCGGCTGCCTTCTGGGTGGTCTGCGCGGTGCTGTTGGAGCAGGTGTCGGTGCTGACGCTCTCGGGGAACTTGTCCATCGCCGCCTTGCCGTCGGCGTCGGCGTCCATCGCCTTCTGCTCGGGGGTGTAGTTGTGGTTCTGCGAGCAGGTCCAGGCCTGCTGATAGCTGAAGCGGTACGGCGCGGTGCTGTTCGGGTTCGACGTCAGGGCGTCGTCGTTCTCCAGGGTGTGCACCGGTGTGCCGTCGCTGGTGGTCGGCGTGGANCCGGTGAAGGGCACCCCGTCGGTGTTCGCGGCGTGCGGATAGGTGCCGAAGTAGTGGTCGAAGGACTCGTTCTCGTCGAAGAGGACGACCACGTGCTTGATGGGTGTCTGTGCCACGGCACCGGTGTCGGCCGCGCCCTGCGAGGCGAAGTACGACACCGAGCCGCCGATCAGTCCCGCGCCTGCGAGCGCGATCCCCGCGCCCCTCCAGACACGTGAGCCGAGGCGCGAGCCGACGATGGGCTTGCTCATCCGGGGTGTTCCTTTCAGGTGGTGGTTTCTTGGCCGCGGCGTCACGAGAGCAACCCGCGCCCAAGCCAGTCGCTCCGGTCCCGGACCCCGGGGAGAGCGAAGAAGTAGCCGCCGCCGACCGGCGACACGTAGTCCACGAGCGGCTCGTCGACCAGGCGCCTCTGCACCNTCGCGAACTGACGCTCGAGGTCCTGGTTGAAGCAGGCGAAGATCAGCCCCATGTCGAGCTGGCCGTTGACGTCGGTGCCNGCGTCGTAGTTGTAGCCACGGCGCAGGATCCGCTGGTCGTCGGTGGTGGAGATGCGCGGGTTGGCGAGCCGGATGTGCGCGTCGTACGGGATCGCCTCGCCGAGCGAGTCGTAGGCGTAGTCGATGTCGTCGAACTCGTGGGTGCCGGTCAGCGGCGCACCGCTGGCCCGGTCGCGGCCGATCATGCGCTGCTGCTCCAGCACCGAGACCCGGTCCCAGAACTCCACGAACATCCGGATCAGCCGCACCACGTGATAGCTGCCGCCCTCGACCCACGCCGGCTCGTCGCCGCCGGCGTGCGTCCAGACCAGCCGGTCCATCAGCGCCGCGTCGCTCGTCGAGGGATTGCCGGTGCCGTCCTTGAAGCCGAGCAGGTTGCGCGGCGTACCGGACGGACGCGGCGGGGAGATGAAACCGTCCTGGCGCCAGCGCACGGCCAGCGCCCCGCGGGTGGATCGCAGCAGCAGGCGCAGCGCGTGGTTGAGCGTGTCGGCGTTGTGGGCGCACAGCTGGATCAGCAGGTCGCCGTGGCACCGCTCGGGCTGGAGCGCGTCGTTGGGGAACGACGGCATCCGGGTGAGCCGAGCAGGCCGCTTGGCCGCCAGTCCGAACCGGTCGTCGAACAGGCTCGCACCCACGCTGAGCGTCATCGTCAGTCCGTCGGCCGGTACCTCGGGGCCGAGCACGCCGTTGTCCCATGAGGTGGCGGTGAGCCCGTCGTCGGGCGGCAGGCCGCCAACGGTGAGGAACCGCGCGACGCTGGTCAGCGACTGCAGCGCGGTGGCGAGGTCGGCCGCACTCGTGGCGACCACGTCGAGCGCGACGAAGGCCGAGGCCCGCTGTGGCGGCGTCAGGATCCCGGCCTGGTGCGGGCCATGGAAGGGGTACGCCGATGCCGGCCGCGGCTCCCCCGCGGACGGCGACGCGCTGGGACCCTCGGCGGCCGCTGCGCGGGCGAGCGCCGGTGCGCCGAGCGCGACTGCGCCCAGGCCGCCGACCAGCCCGCGGCGGCTGAGCTTGCTGAGGCGGCTCACGCCGTGCGCGGGGCAGCTGGATTCCGTCATCACATCGCCTTCCGGGGATCGGTCACGACCGCGACGCGAGACAGCAGCTCGGCGGTCTGCTCCAAGGTCGCGTCGAGCGTCTCCCGGGCGTGTCGGCCCAGGCTGTCGAGCGGCGCCCAGCGGCCGCCGCGGTGGTGGGCTTCGAGCACCTGCCGGCTGCGGGCGAGCGCCGCATCGATCGCCGGTAGGCCGTCGAAGCCGGCCGCGGCGAGGAGTGGGCGCAGGGGCCGCAGTGCGGCCTCGGTGCCGGTGAGGTTCGCCTCGATCGTGGCCAGCGTGGTGTGACTGCCCGCGTCGGTGCGCCCGGTGAGCTCGTCCGCGATGGCGCCCTCGAGGATCTCGTGGGCGCGCAGCCCGATGTCGATCGGCCGCAGGGACATCGCGGAGAACGCGCGCTCCAGCCCGACGACAGCCTTCACCAGGGCGCGGGTGTAGGTGCCGACCGTGGCGGCCGGGGCCCCCGACCACAGCAGCGCCTCGACCTTGTGGAAGCCGAACAGCTGCGGATCCGTGGCCGGGTCACGCGGCCCCGGGGCGGCATTGATCGCGGTGTCGAAGTCGCCGAACGCCCCATAGGCGGCGCCGAGCGTCTCGTAGGTCCGGTGGCCCGCGAGCCAGTCGCGCCGGGCGGCGCCGAGATCGTCGGCGCGCACGTCCCCGTCGAGCCGCCGTACCTGTGCCAGCAGCCGGGGGAGTCGGCCCGCCACCCAGTCGTGGTACTGCCGCAGCGGCACCAGCAGCTCGGCGCTCGTGATCGGGACGGTCGGAGCCGTGACGGTCGCTGGCGTCGTACCGGAGAGCGTCCGGGGGCTGCCGTAGGACGGACCCTTGTCGGCGGGCAGGCACACGAACTCGTAGGTGCCGGGGCCGAGGGTGGCCGAGGCGGCGCGGCTCGCACCGCTGCCGAGGTTCTCCACGTCGAGGTAGATCCGGTCGGTGCGCGCGTCACGCAGGTAGACCTCGACGGGCGCGATGTCGGTGTTGACCAGCGCCCAGCGCTGCAGACCGGTCCTCGTGCCGGTCCAGCCCTGGCCGCAGTCCGTGCCGCCGACGCTCACCGACGTACCGGGCACGCTCGGGTCGGCGTGCGGGGCGGTGACGGCGGCGGCGTCGTGGTGCCAGGGCCGCCACACCAGCACGCCTGCCGCGAGCACGATCGCCGCGACGGCCGCCACTCCGCTACGGCTGCGTCCGGCCCGACGGCGCGGGAGTGTCGTGCCGAGGAGCCCCGGCCTACCGGTCGGCGGTGAGGCCGGCGCCGGTCCGTGCGTCCGGTCCGCGTCCCGCTCGTCGCTCGTGATGCTCACATCCACCCTTTCGCGCGCCAGCGCGGCGCAGCGGTTGGAGTCTGGGAGCACCGGCGTACGAATCGGCGTTCTTTGCTCGGCCGCAGGGTGAACGGCAGGCGTGCATCACGCCACAGGGCCGGCCCGCGTCAGCATCGCTGACGGGACCGGCCCTGGAGATGGGGGTGTTGGTTTCACCGGCTGACCGGTGAAACCTGATGTTGTGGGCCGAAACTTCACCCCACAACATCAGGATTCACCGGCTGGCCGGTGAATCCAACCGACCAGGTCGGCGCAAACAACGCCCGGGTCAGCTGGTCACACGCCGCCGGCCGTGACGATCGCGTCGGTGAGGAACCCGGCGACGAGCCCGAGGAGCATGCCCGCCGCGAGCAGGTCGGTACGCCGGGCGCGGGCTGCCACGCCGATCAGCTGGATGACGACGTAGAGGATGGAGCCGGCCGCGAGGGACAGGAACACCACGCTCACCGGCTCGCTGGTGAAGCCGTGGCCGACGACAGTGCCCACGAGGGTGGGGCCGCCGCCGATGAGGCCCAGGAGCAGTAGGTAGCCCCAGCTGGGCCGCTCACCGGTGAGCGGGGCGACGATGCCGAAGCCCTCGGTGGCGTTGTGCAGGCCGAACCCGATGACCAGCAGCACCGCGAGGCCGATCTCGCCGGACGCTGCCGACTGGCCGATCGCAAGGCCCTCGGCGAAGTTGTGCAGGCCGATGCCGATGGCGATCATCAGCGCGAGCTTGCGCCCGTCGAGCTCCAGGGTCGGCAGGCGCCGCTCGTAGCCGACCAGGGCGAGCAGACCGACGCCGACGCCGAGCAGCATGAGGGCGCCGTACCCGATCGCCTCGCCCAGGCCGCCGTGACCTTCGTGCAGGCTGCCGAGCGCCTTGTCGACCGGCTCCCACGCGGCGCTCAGGACGTCCCACACGAGGAACACCAGGACGCCGACCGCGACGGCGGACAGCAGCTGCCGCAGGACCGGGGCAGGACGGGTGAGGCGACCGATCGGCAGACCGAGCACGATCGTGGCTCCGGCGATGAGGCCGAGCAGCAGGGTCGAGGAGAAGCTCATGGGAGGAGGATAGGTAAGCCTTACCTAGACCGCCAGAGGTGTCCGCGAGACGAACGTCACTCCGCCGGGGCACGCCACCCTGGACCACTCCCCCTGCCCGGGACGACACTGTGGCCATGGCGTACGACGAGGCCCTCGCGGCACGCATCCGCGACCAGCTGTTCGACCTGGCTCCGCAAGCGGCTGAGCACAAGATGTTCGGCGGCCTGGCCTTCCTCGTCGGCGGCAACATGGCGGTGGCAGCGAGCGGCCAGGGTGGCCTGATGCTGCGCTGTGACCCGGCGCGGACCGACGAGCTCCTGGCAGACCCGGCAGCCGAGCCGATGGTGATGCGGGGGCGGGCGATGGACGGTTGGCTGCGGGTCGACGACAGCCGCCTGGACGAGGCGGCGTTCGCGCACTGGGTCGAGGTCGGCGTCCGCTATGCCGCCTCGCTGCCCGCCAAGGCATAGCGGCCCAGCGGCCCGCCCGTAGATTGAGCGCCATGCGCGTCCATCACCTCAACTGCGGCACGATGCGTCCGCCGCTGGCGCCTTCCCTGGTCGCCCATGTGCTGCTCGTGGAGACCGACAGGGCGGGTCTGGTGCTGGTCGACACCGGCTTCGGGCTCGGTGACATCGAGGCGCCGGGCGCGCGCCTCGGCACGGCCCGCCACCTGATCCGACCGGCCCTCGACCCCGCGGAGACCGCGCTGCGGCAGGTCGAGCGGCTCGGCTTCTCCGGGTCTGACGTGCGGCACATCGTGCTCACCCACCTCGACAGCGACCACGTCGGCGGGCTGAGCGACTTCCCGCACGCCTCCGTGCACGTCACGACTGCGGAGGCGGGTGCCGCCACCAGCCCCCGGACGCGGCTCGAGCGCACCCGCTACACCCCGGCGCAGTGGCGACACGGCCCGCGCCTGGTGGAGCACTCCCCCGTGGCCGGCGAAGGCTGGCGCGGCTTCCCGGCGGCGCGTGAGCTGACCGAGATCGAGGCAGGCATCGTGCTGGTCGGGCTGCCCGGGCACACCCGCGGCCACGCCGCCGTCGCCGTCGACGCGAGCGAGCGGTGGATCCTGCATGCCGGCGACGCGTTCTACGACGAGCGACAGCTCTCCGGCACCGGCCGGGTGCCGCGGTCGCTGCTGCTCAGCGAGCGCTGCTTCGCCCACGACTGGGCGCTGGTGCGGCACAACCACCAGCGGCTGGCCGAGCTCTGGGCCGCACACGAGCCCGACCTCCTGGTGGTCAACGCCCACGACCCGGCCCTGCTCCGCATGGCCCAGGACCGCTGAAGGTGAAGCGCTCGCTGGCACCGGCCGGGTACGACGCCGCCGGTTCGGATCGCCGCCGATGACGGCGGTGCTCGTCGGGCTCGCCACGCTCCTCGCCGTCCTCGCCTGCCTGCTGGCGGCCACCGGCACTCTGGCCCGGCGACAGCGCACCAGCCTCGCGGCGGCCCACGAGCGGATCGCCGAGCTCGAGACGGCGGTCCTGAGGCTCGAGGCATCGCTGCCGGGGGCCGACCGCGACGGTCGGGCCTTGCGGGTGGCCCGCACCGCCGCCCGCGCCGTGGTCGGTACGGCGGAGCGCCTGCGCGAAGGTGGCGTCGGCGCGCTGGCCACGGCCTCCTTCGAGGAGCTGAGCCGGTTCGTCACCGAGGACCGCATCGAGATCGAGCGGATCGCCACGCCCGACGGCACTGTCACGATCCTGTTCTCCGACATCGTCGACTCGACCTCGCGCAACGAGCGGCTCGGCGACAGGNAGTGGCTCAAGGTCCTGCGCGCCCACGACGAGGTCGTCCGGCGCGAGGTCGAGGCCCGCCGCGGCCACGTCGTGAAGTCGCAGGGCGACGGGTTCATGGTCGTCTTCCCCGACCCGCTCGCGGGTGTCCGCGCCGCGCTCGCGATCCAGGCCGCCGTGCACGGCCGTCGCCGGTTGCGCTCCGCCGACATCCACCTGCGCATCGGCTTGCACACCGGCCGGGTGCTCAACCACGAGGGCGACTACTTCGGGCGCAACGTCGCTCTGGCAGCCCGGGTGGCGGCGTACGCCGGAGCCGACGAGGTGCTCCTCACCGACACCGTGCGCGACGCCGTCGCTGAGTGCGAGGATCTCCAGGTCACCCTCGTGGCCAGCACCGAGCTCAAGGGCCTCACCGGCGAGCATCGGCTGTGGAGCGTGGACAGCCACGCGGAGGCGGCCGAGCTGGCCCGCTGACACCGGCGGCCCACGCCCCGATGGCCGAGCAGCAGAGACGACCGAGGGCCGGGCCCGCATCGCGGAGCCCGGCCCTCGCCGTACTGCCGGCCGGCTCAGCCGGCTGGCTCACCTCAGATCGCGCTGTGCGCTCAGTCTCGCTCGCTCACTTCAGATCGAAGCGGTCCAGCTCGCTGACCTTGACCCACGCGGCCACGAAGTCCTTGACGAACTTCTCCTTCGCATCGGCGCTGGCGTAGACCTCGGCCAGCGCCCGCAGCTGCGAGTTGGCGCCGAAGATCAGGTCGTTGGCGGTCGCGGTCCACTTCACCTCACCGGTGGCCCGGTCGCGGATCTCGTAGACGTTCTCCTCCTCCTGCGACGCCTTAACCTCGGTGCCCGGGGCGAGCAGGTTGGTGAAGAAGTCGGTGCTGAGCACGCCGGGGCGGTCGGTGAGCACCCCGTGCTTGCTCTCACCGTGGGTCGCGCCGAGGGCCCGCAGGCCGCCGAGCAGGGCGGTCAGCTCCGGGGCGGTCAGCTCCAGGAAGTAGGCGCGCTCCAGCAGGAGCGTCTCGACCGGCAGCTTCTCGCCGGGACGGACGTAGTTGCGGAAGCCGTCGCCGCGCGGCTCGAGCACCTTGAAGGAGTCGACGTCGGTCTGCTCCAGGGTCGCGTCCGTGCGGCCGGCGCGGAACGGCACGGTGACCTCCACGCCGGCGTCCTTGGCAGCCTTCTCCACCGCGGCGGCACCGCCCAGGACGATCAGGTCGGCCAGCGAGATCTTCTTCCCCCCGCTCTGGGCGGCGTTGAAGTCCTGCTGGACCTTCTCCAGCGTGGCCAGGACCGCGGCGAGCCGCTCGGGCTCGTTGACCTCCCAGCTCCGCTGCGGCTCGAAGCGGATGCGCGCGCCGTTGGCGCCGCCGCGCTTGTCGGTCGAGCGGAAGCTCGCCGCCGACGCCCAGGCGGTGGTGACCAGCTGCTGCACCGTCAGGCCGGAGTCGAGCAGTCGGGCCTTGAGGTGGGCGATGTCCGCCTCGTCGACGAGCTCATGGTCGACCGCCGGGACCGGGTCCTGCCACAGCTGCGCCTCGGGGACCCACGGCCCGAGATAGCGGGTGACCGGGCCCATGTCGCGGTGGAGCAGCTTGTACCAGGCCTTGGCGAAGGCGTCGGCGAACTGGTCGGGGTTCTCCAGGAAGCGGCGCGAGATCTTCTCGTACTCGGGGTCGAACCGCAGCGCGAGGTCGCTGGTGAGCATCGTCGGCTTGCGCTTCGGCGAGTCCGGGGTGGGGCCGGGCACGATCGCCTCGGCGTCCTTGGCCACCCACTGATGGGCGCCGGCCGGGCTCTGGGTCAGCTCCCACTCGTAGCCGAAGAGGATCTCGAAGAACCGGTTGTCCCACCGGGTGGGGGTGTCGGTCCAGGTGACCTCGAGGCCGGAGGTGATCGCGTCGGCGCCCTTGCCGGTGCCGAACGAGCTCTTCCAGCCCAGGCCCTGCTGCTCGAGCGGGGCACCCTCCGGCTCGGGGCCGACCGCTGCCGCGTCACCGGCACCGTGGGTCTTGCCGAACGTGTGGCCGCCGGCGATGAGGGCGACGGTCTCCTCGTCGTTCATGGCCATCCGGGCGAACGTCTCGCGGATGTCGCGCGCGGAGGCGAGCGGGTCGGGGTTGCCGTTGGGGCCCTCGGGGTTGACGTAGATCAGGCCCATCTGGACCGCGCCGAACGGCGTGGCAAGGTCACGCTCGCCGCTGTAGCGCTCGTCGCCGAGCCAGGTGTCCTCCGGACCCCAGAAGACCTCCTCAGGCTCCCAGGTGTCGGCCCGGCCGAACGCGAAGCCGAACGTCGAGAAGCCCATGTCCTCCAGCGCGACGTTGCCGGCCAGGACCAGCAGGTCGGCCCAGGAGACCTTCTGGCCGTACTTCTGCTTCACCGGCCACAGCAGCCGGCGGGCCTTGTCCAGGTTGGCGTTGTCCGGCCAGGAGTTGAGCGGGGCGAACCGCTGCTGGCCGTCGCCGGCGCCACCGCGGCCGTCGTAGATGCGGTAGGTGCCCGCCGCGTGCCAGCTGAGCCGGATCATCAGGCCGCCGTAGTGTCCGAAGTCGGCGGGCCACCAGTCCTGGGAGCTGCGCAGGACCTGGGCGACATCGGCCTTCAGCGCCTCGACGTCGAGCTTCTTGAACTCCTCGGCGTAGTCGAAGTCGGCGCCGAGCGGGTTGCTGGCCGGCGAGTGCGTGTGGAGCACCGACAGGTCCAGCTGGTTGGGCCACCAGTCCTTGTTGCTGTGCGGGCGACCACCGGTCTTCGGCGTCGGGGAGTCGATCCCCGGGTTCTCGCTCTCGCTGCCGTGCGCGGTGGCACCGTCATGCGCGACAGGGCAGCCGCCCTCCGCCTTGCGGTCGATGCCCTGCGGGCTCTCCTCAGTCATGTGCAGCCTTCCTCACGTGGGGTTTCAGGAGCGTGCGTTCGAGCAGTCGGGGCAGATGCCCCAGTAGATGACCTCGGCCTCCTCGATGGTGAAGCCGTGGTCCTCGGCGGCCGTGAGACAGGGAGCCTCCCCGACCGCGCAGTCGACGTCCGCGATGGTTCCGCAGCCGCGACAGACGACGTGGTGATGGTTGTCCCCCACCCGGGACTCATAGCGCGCGACGGTGCCGCGCGGCTGGATCCGCCGGACCAGGCCGACGGCGGTGAGCGTGTTCAGCGAGTCGTAGACCGCCTGNTGCGACACGTCGGGCAGGTCNCGCCGGACCGCGCCGATGATNGAGTCGGTGTCCGCGTGCGGGTTGCCGTGGACGGCATGCAGCACTGCCAGCCGCGGACGGGTCACGCGCAGGTCCGCGCTTCGCAGCAGCCGCTCGAAGTCGACGGAGGTGGGCACGGCTCCGAGTCTTGCGCCGTTTCTTGAAGGAGTCAAGAAAAGAGTACGGCGGGTCAGCGCTCCGGTGTGGCGAGCGCGGCCAGCACCCGGTCGTTGGAGAGCCGGTCCGCGACGGTGATCCGTACGCCGTCGTCGGCGTACCCCCGAGCCAGGACGCCGGCGGCCTCCAGCCGGGCGAGCACGCGCTCGCGGGCAGGGTCGTCGAGGCGCAGCCAGACGAAGTTCGCCTCACCGTGCGGCACGCTCCAGCCGGCTCCCCGAAGCGCCTCGACCATCCGGTCGCGCTCCTGCGCCACGTCCTTGACCCGCGCGGCGAGCTCGTCGGCGGCCTCGAGCGAGGCCAACGCCGCCGCCTGCGCCAGCCCCGTCACCGTGAACGGCAGCGCGACCGACCGGATCGCATCGGCGACCGGCGGCCGGGCGACGGCGTAGCCGAGGCGCAGGCCGGCCAGCCCGTGGGCCTTGGAGAAGGTGCGCAGGACGCAGGCGTTCGGGTGGGCGGCGAGCAGCGGCACCGAGCCGAGGGTGGTGCCACCGGCCTCGTACTCGACGTACGCCTCGTCGATCACGACCAGCACGTGCGGCGGCACCGAGGCGACGAAGCGCTCGATGTCTGCACTCGGGATCGCGACGCCGGTCGGGTTGTTCGGCGTGCACAGCAGCACCAGCCGGGTCCGGCCGGTGATCGCGGCACGCATCGCCTCCAGATCGTGGTGCTCGTCGGCTCGGAGCGGCACCGGTACGGCGACGGCGCCGGCGACCTGGCACAGGATCGGATAGGCCTCGAAGGAGCGCCACGCGAAGACGACCTCGTCCCCCGGGTCGCAGTACGCCGACACCAACTGCTGCAGCACCCCCACGCTGCCCGCCCCCAGCGCGATGTGGTCGGCGGTGACGCCGAGCTGGCAGGCCAGGCGCTCGCGCAGCGCTGCGGCGGTGGTGTCGGGATAGCGGTTGACCGCGGCCGCTGCCCCGGCGATCGCCTCGAGCACCGACGGCAGCGGCTCGTGGTGGCTCTCGTTGGAGGCGAGCCGCGCGATCGAGGCGTCGTCGGCGCGCCGGCCGGGGACGTAGCGCGGCAGCGCACTGACGACGGGGCGCGGCATCGGCTCGGCGGTGTCCATGCGCCGATGGTGCTGCGGGACGGCAGCCTGCACAACCGAAGGCGCATCGGCTCATCATTCTGCCTAGCAACGACGCGCCGAGCGAGGCAACGAGCGCCATCCTGCACAGTGGCGGCCGGTCCTCAGGAGTCAGCCGACGGTGCGCTCCGCGATCGCGTCGACCACGCCGGTGATGCCGTGCGCGGCGTACGCCTCACGCTGCAGGCGCGCGCCGGTCCCCTGGTCGCGGATCCGCTCGAGGCCGTCGCGGACGAACGCCTCGTCCCCGGTCTCACGCAGCGCCGGCGCGACCGCCTCGAGCATGCCGTCGATGATCTCCCCGGCCGGGAGCAGTCGCCGCTCGATGGGGTCCACCAGCTCGCCCTCGATCCCGAACCGGGCCGCGCGCCACTTCGCGGCCCGCATCAGCTCGCCGCGAATGGGCGGCACCGGCGCTCCGGCCGCCGCCTGTGTGGCCGCGGTGGAGACCAGCGCGCGGATGAGGGCAGCGAGCACGGGAGCATCGGCCACGTCGGCACACACGTCGCACACCCGCACCTCGACCGTCGGGTAGCGCGCGGAGAGCCGGGCGTCGAAGTAGATCATCCCCTCGTCGAGCGCCGCCCCGGCGGTGATCAGGTCGGCCCGTGCCTGCTCATAGGCCTCGACCGTCCCGAAGGGGTCGGTGGCGCCGGCGGTCGGCCACTGGCCCCACAGCACCGAGCGGTAGCTGGCGTACTCGGTCTCCTGGCCGGCGAAGAAGGGCGAGTTGCTGCTCAGGGCGGCAACCACCGGAAGCCAGCCGCGGATCCGGTCGAGCACGGCGACGCCCTCCGCCTGGGACCCGATGGCGACGTGCACGTGCAGACCGCAGGTGAGCTGCATCTTGGCGAGCCGGCCGTAGACGTCGCTCATCCGCTCATAGCGCCGGTCGATGGTCGTCGAGGTCTGCTCGTCGAGCGGGCTGGTGCCGGAGGCCAGCAGCCGGACGCCGAGTGAGTCGGCCGCCCGCGCGAGGGCGGTACGCCGGGCGCGCAGCTCCTCGGCCAGGGCACGGATGTCGCGGTGGGGCGCCGTACCGATCTCGGCCTGCTCCTGCTTCAGCTCGTGCTCGAACTGTCCCTCGCCGTTCTCGATCGCCACCGCGACGACCTGCTCCCCCACCGCCGCGAGGAACGGTGAGGTGCCCTGGACCAGGAGATACTCCTCCTCGATCCCGACGGTGCGGGTCATCGGCCCACCCTCCCCATGGCGGGCGTCAGCGAGTCCGCCGCCGCCAGGTAGCCGGCCAGCAGCGCCAGCGCCACGTCGCGGACGCTCTCGTCGGGCGGGCAGAACGTCGGGTGGTGCAGGGTCGTCGGCTCCCCGTCGCCGGCACCCGTCGGCACGCCGACGAACATCATCAGGCTCGGCGCCACCTGCCCGTAGTAGGAGAAGTCGTCGGCGCCGCAGGAGCGCAGTGGCTCCGAGAGCCGGAAGCCGACCGCGTCCAGCCAGCCGTGGCTGTGCTCGGTGAGCGCGGGCTCGTTGACCAGGGCGGGCTCACCCTCGTGCAGGCGGACCTCGCCGCGGCACCCGAACGCGGCGGCGGTGTGCTCCACGATGGCGGTCAGCTCCTCGTGCGCCGGGACGCGATCGGTCTCGTCGAGCACCCGCAGCGTGCCCTCGGCTCGCGCCTCGTCCGGGATCACGTTGGGAGCCGAGCCGGCGTGCAGCGATCCCACGGTCAGGACCACCGCGTGCAGCGGATCCATCCGCCGGCTCACCACCTGCTGGAGCGCGGTGAGGATCTGGGCCATCGCCAGCACCGGATCGTGCGTCAGCTGGGGATAGCCACCATGACCACCGCGACCATGGACGACGATCTCGAAGGTGTCGGCGGCCGCGTTGACCGCACCGGGCGTGGCGGCGACGGTGCCGGGCGCGAGCAACGGCTGGACGTGTGCCCCGACGACCGCCCGGACGTCGTGCTCCTGCAGCACCTTGGCCGCGACGATGTCGCGAGCGCCCGAGGGCGGGTGCTCCTCGCGCGGCTGGAAGACGGCGAGCATCGGCACCGGCAGCTCGAGCCGGCGGGCCGCCCGCACCAGCGCCACGAGCGCCGACAGGTGCAGATCGTGGCCGCAGGTGTGCATGAAGCCGTTGCTCGCCGCATGCGGGTTCGCCGGGTCCTCAGTGCCGGGGAGGGCGTCCAGCTCCGCCCGGACGGCGATCGCGGGGCCTTCCTCGGCACCGATCCGCACGAGTCGGCCGGTCTCGGCGACCTGGCAGATGTCGAGCAGGTCCTCGACATCGATGGCGCCCACCACCCGGTCCGCGGTACGGCGCTCGGCACCGGAGGGCTCGGGATCGGCGTGCACGCGCCGGCGCAGCTCGATGGCGGTGGGCAGCTCCGCCTCCAGCGCCTCTCGCCACCCGTCGAGGACTCGATGATCGACCTGACTCATACGGTGGGCGGTATCCCACCGGTCGCGCCGGCATCCGCTCGATGCGCCGGACCGCTGAGGGAACCTCCGCCGGCCCGGAGGGCGTCGTACTGTCACCAGAGCCGTCACGCGAGGGCTTCGAGACAGGCTCTCAAGACAGGGGAAGCCGTGGAGCATGAGGCGGAGTACGCCGCGTTCGTCGCCGAGCGCTGGTCGACGCTGGTGCGGTCGGCTGTGTTCCTGGGCGCCGCGCCGCACGAGGCCGAGGACCTGGTCCAGGCGACTCTGTTGCGCTGCTATCGCAAGTGGGACCTGGTGCGCGTCGCCGAGGACCGCGACGGCTACGTCTTCCGGATGCTGCTCAACGTCCTGCGCACGGACCGGCGCAGCGCCTGGTGGCGCCGGCGCTCCGACCGCCCGCTCGTCGAGGAGTCCGCCAGCGTCGCCGACACCACCGAGGCCGCCGCGATCGCCGACGCCGTGCACCGGGCGATGGCGGGCCTCTCCCCGGAGCAGCGCCAGGTCGTCGTGCTGCGCTACTTCGTCCAGCTGAGCGAGGCCCAGACGGCCGCAGTCCTCGGCGTACCCGCCGGGACGGTGAAGAGCAGACTCTCCCGCTCGCTCGCCCGCCTCAGCGCCGACCACCACCTCACCGACCTTGCCGGAGACACACCATGAACGACCTCGAGGACCTCTGGGACAGCTACCCCACCTCCGAGCCGCCCACCGGCGACCTGCTGCGCGAGGCGCGCCGGCGAGAGCGGGCCCGGCGGCGCCGAATGGTCCTGCGACCGCTACTGGCCGGCGGCGCCGTCGCCGCCCTCGGCAGCGCGTTCATCGTCGGCACCCACGTCGGCGGCGCGGGGCGTGGGTCCGACGAGGCGGGTACGACGGCCGGCGGCGGCCCGGCGCTGCGGCACAGCGCGTTCCAGGCCGACCTCAAGGCAGCCACCTCCTGCGATCAACTCCTCGCGAGCTATCGCGAGCGCGGCGCAGCCGCCGTGACGGCGTACGGCTGGGTCGGCTCCGTATCGGCCCTCGGCGCGACGGAGAAGGGGCCGTTCGCATCGGCCCCGCAGGCAGCCGACGGTGCCGCGGCCGGCGGTGCACTCAACGGTGCGGTCAGCGGCGCCGACCTCAGCGGCGCTGACATCAGCGGCCAGGGCAGCTCCCAGACCGGCACGAACGTGCAGGAGGTGGGCGTCGACGAGCCCGACGACGTCAAGACCGACGGCAGCCTGGTGGTCCGGGTCCAGGACGCGACGCTGAGCGTGTACGACGCCTCCGGCTCGACCGTCCAGCGGGTCGCGTCGCTGACCCTGCCGCACCTGGCCGACGCGGAGATCCTGCTGAGCGGCCACACCGTGGTGGCGGTCGGCAGCGACACCGTCACGCCGGACAGCGCCGAGCCTGCGGGCACCCGGATCGAGACCGTGTCGATCGCCGACCCCGCCGCCCCGGTGGTCACCTCCGACGTCACGTACGCCGGGACGGCTGCCTCGGTCCGGCAGCACGGCTCGGTGATCCGGGCGGTGCTCGCCTCCGCGCCGCCGGCCCTCGACTTCGTGCAGCCGCGCAAGGGCCTCACCCAGCATGAGGCACTGGTGCGCAACCGCGCGGTCGTGCGCGCCTCGACACTGGCCGACTGGCTTCCGACGTACGACGACGGGTCCGGACCGCGTCCGCTGCTGGCCTGCACGGACGTCGCGATCCCGCCCGCCGGCCTCCCGCTGGGGACGGAGTCGATCGTGGGGTTCGACGCCTCGAGCCCCACGGCGCCGGTGGCCATCGGCGTTGCCGGACAGACCGGCGTCGCCTACGAGTCCTCCGACCACCTCTACCTCGCCACGTCCGGCGGAGCGACGATCGTGCACGGTGGCCTCGTCGGTGTGCCGATGACCGGCGACGCGGTGGGCGGCGCCATCGCGATGCCGTGCTGCGGCGCGGCACAGGACCGCGCCGCGGACGACCGCACCACGATCTTCCAGTTCGACCTGGACGGGACGCGTGCGGTGCACGTCGCCACCGGCAAGGTGGAGGGCGCGATCGCCGACCGCTGGTCGATGGACGAGGCGGGCGGCGTGCTGCGCGTCGCGGTCACCCGCGCCGGGGACCACGGCCGCTCGAGCTCGGTGCTCACCCTGCGTCCGGCCGGTGCCGAGCTCGCGGTCGTCGGCCACGTGGACGGCCTCGGGGTCGACGAGACGCTCACCGCGGCACGGTGGTTCGACGACCTGGCCATCTTGTCCACGGCCAGGCAGACCGACCCGCTCTACACCGTCGACCTGTCCGACCCGGCGAAGCCGCGACTGGTCGGGGCGCTGCACATCCCGGGCTACTCCACCTACTTCCACCCGATCGGCGGCGGGCTGCTCATCGGGGTCGGTCAGAAGGTGGCGTTCGACAAGCGGGGCGAGCGGGAGCAGGCACAGGTCGGCCTGTTCGACATCGCCGATCTCGCCGACGTCCACCAGCTCGATGTGGCGCCGGTGCACCGGTGGACGTGGCCAGTCGCCGCCGACGACCCGCGGGCCTTCACCTGGCTCGCGGACCGCTCGACGGCGCTCACCACCTTCACGACGCGGGGCGCCTCGGTCGTTCTCGGCGAGTACCACGTCGCCGGCGACCACTTCGAGGTCCACCTGCGCACACTGGCCACGGGCGATCCGAGCCAGGTCCGGACCCTCGAGCTGACGGACGGCCGGGTGGTGCTGATGGCCGGGGACGCGCTGTCGTTCCTCGACCTCTGAGCGGACGGCGGCGCTGGCGCCTTAGCAGCCAGCCAGCCGGCTCGGGCCATCAGTAGCTGAACGTGACGGCCGGTTCCTGGCCGATCCAATCCCAGAGCTGAACGGTTCCCCCGAGCGCAGCACCGTCGATCAGCGCCGCCTCATCGAGCCGCCGGGAGCTGAAGCAGATCGGGCAGACCAGCCACCGGCCACCGGCCGCGACGAACCGCGCCAGCAGGTCCGGAAGCGGCGGGCAGCCCTCACACGCCATGCCGACGGCGACTCCACCCGTCGCGAGCCGGGCCGCCTCCTTGGTGAGGAACATCAGCGTCTCGCGGCCGGCCTCAGCGGCGCCCACAGCGACGAGGAGGGCCACCATCACCCTCTCGGGATCCTCCAGCCCGGTGGCCAGGCTGATCGCGGCTTTCATCATGCTCCCCCGGACTGGTCGGCTGCGGTCCGGTCCAGCCGGCGTACGTCGCGCTCGCCCCTCTCCTCGTGGAATCCCGAACAGAGCAGGTCCAGAACCTCGATGTGGTCGCTCCCCCGGGTGAACGCGTGCTGCTCGACCACCCGCGACCGGTCGGGTTCGCCGGGGTCCCACATCCGGATGCGCCACTGCAGATATTGGCGCGGGCCGATCGCTCCGAGGCAGGCGTCCAGGACGAGAAATCCCTCCTTGCCGCCGAACCACTGGTCGAATCTGGCAGCGACCACGTCGGCGCCGTGGAGCTCGAGCAGACCGCTGGGCAGTACGGCGCGCATCCGCACGTCGGGATCCAGACACCCAGCTACGTCGTCGAAGCTGCGACGCGTGATCGCGTCGATGAGCCGGCCTGCGACGGGCCAGCTCGTGGATGATGCGTCCGACTGCTCGTCGGCCCTCAGCGGTGCGGTAGCGATGTTCATGCTGTCGTTCTACGCGTGAGCGCCGGCCCGTCGCGTCGGTAGGACTACCGATCTTCGGCCGCGTCCACGAGCCCGTGTCGCAGGGCGAACAGGGCTGCTGCGCCCCTGCTCGGTGTCCCCGTCTTGGCCAGGATGTGCTCGATGTGGGTGGCCACCGTGCGGGGTGCGATGACAAGCGCATCGGCGATCTCGCGGTTGGTGCGGCCGCGCACGAGGAGCTCGAGCACCTCGGCCTCGCGTGCGGTGAGGCCCGCGACCAGCCGACGGCGACGCGGGACGCGGTGGCCGGCCGCGGCCAGGACCGCACGCATCGCATCGGCGTCGAGACGTCCGGCTTCGACCTCGTCCTGACACCTGGCGACACGCTCGTGCGCCGGACACGGCCGTTGCCCGGGTCTCTCCTCGCCGAGGCTCTGGTACAGGTCGGCGGCGGCCAGCAGCCGTGCCGGCGGCGGGATCGAGGAACCACCGAGGCCACGGGGGTAGCCGGAGCCGTCCATTCGCTCGTGGCACATCCCGGCGAGCTGGGCAACACGCGCCAGGGGAGGCAGCCGGCTCACGATACGTTCGGTCAGGTAGGGCACGGTCCGCACACGCTCCCACTCCATCGCGGTCAGCGGCTCCGTCTTGTTCCAGATCGAGGTCGAGACGCCCGTGGCTCCGAGCCGGTGGATCAGCGCTGCTCGTCGTACCAGCTCGACATCGGTGGCACCGAACCCTGCGATGCTCGCAGCCTCCTCGGCCAGGTGCGCGACCGCACGGGAGTGGCCGAGGGTGCGCGGTGACTTCAGGTCGGCGTAGTCGGCAAGGATGGTCAGGACCTCGTCGAGGCGGGACGCGGTGATAGGTCGATCGAGCTGTGGGCACTCCCCGATGACCGAGTCCCACGCCTCGAGCCGGTCGAGATCGCCCAGCACCTCCTCGGCATGGGCGGCGAGCAGGTCGACCAGCGCGGGATCGAACTCGGTGCCACGCCGCGAGCGCACCATCGCCGTGGCGGCGGCCACCCCGCCGGTCCGGGCGAACACCTCGACGTCGTCGGCGATCTGCACCGCCCGCATCGCCGGCTCGATCCCCGCACCCTCGACACCCGCCGGCACGCCCCTGCCGTCCCAACGCTCGAAGGCCTGAGCCAGGGCGATCCGGACCGACTCCCCCATCGCCAACCGCTCGGCGATGTCGCCGGTTGTGCGGCAGTGGGTCACGAACCCGCCGGCGGCCTCGCGATAGCCGCCCGCCAGGAAGCGGCCGATGACGGTGATCCGGCGAAGGCCCGGCTCCTCGGGGGCGAGATGGCTCAGCATCAGCCTCATCAACGGGAGCCCGGTCTTGTCGATGGCATAGCTGTCCGCTCGGAGCCGGCGGTCGTCGCCGAACCAGTGCGCCAGCTCGTGGGAGTCGGCGATGCATCCCACCCAGGCGAGCAGAGACACGTAGAAGGTGTCGGCCTGCCTCGTCTCGCTCCAGCCGGCCAGCCGGGCCAGCCGCATGGCGATGACGGTCTGTCGCAGCACGTGCTCCTGCGGCAGGCCCAGTCCCAGATCGGTGGCGAGCGACAGGGCGGCAATCAACTCGGCCAACCGGATGTCGGTCTGGTTGCTCGCCTCAGGGCCCATGCACGCGATCGTAGGACGCGCAGCGCTCAGGCTGGCTCAGACGCAGAACGGCGGCCTCCTGCACTCTCGCAGGATGACCGCCGATTCCATTCGGTGGAGCTGAGGGGACTCGAACCCCTGACCCTCTGCATGCCATGCAGATGCGCTACCAGCTGCGCCACAGCCCCGTGCCGTCGACCGGAATGCTCCCGGCGACGACGAGAACATTAGCGGAGGGCGCTGACGTTCACGAAATCGGGGGTGTGCGGTTGTACGCCGCGAGCCGCCAGTGATCGCCCTCGTGACCACGGGTCAGCTCCACCCAGCCGCAGTTGGCCAGCGCACCCAGCAGGCGCAGGTGCTCGGCCGGCAGGCCGAGGAAGCGGGTGACACCGGCGCGGACGGCGGCGCCATGCGACACGGCGATCCCCACCTCTCCGTCGGCCACCTCCTCGGCAAGCTCCTGGAGCGCCTCGGCGACCCGTGCCGCGACGGCCTCGTCGGACTCTCCGCCGTACTGGCCGTAGTCCCAGGGGTCGGGCCCGTGCAAGGCGACCGCGTCGGGATAGGTGACCCCTTGGAACGCGCCGACATGCACCTCTCGCAGCCGCGCATCCGGCAGCGGGCTCAGGCCTGTCACCTCACCGAGCGCGGCGGCGGTGGCGAAGGCCCGCGCCAGGTCGGAGGTCCACAGCACGGCCGGCTCCAGCGGCGCGAGCGCGAGCGCGGCGGCCTTGGCCTGGACCTCCCCCTCCGGGCTGAGCGGTACGTCGGCCTGCCCCTGGAAGCGACGCTGCGCGTTCCAGCTGGTCTCGCCGTGGCGCAGGACCACGAGCCGCTTCACGACCGGTCCCTTCGAGGTCGCCGCTCGTGGGCGACCACGTCGTCGGGCAGCGTGATCGTCGGGCAGTCGCGCCACAGCCGCTCGAGGGCGTAGAACTGCCGCTCCTCCTCGTGCTGCACGTGCACGACGATGTCGCCGTAGTCCAGGAGGACCCAGCGCCCGTCCCGCTCGCCCTCGCGGCGGATGGGCTTGGCGCCGAGGTCGCGCAGCTTCTCCTCGACCGCGTCGACGATGGCGCCGACCTGCCGCTCGTTGCCCGCCGAGGCGAGCACGAACGCGTCGGTGATCGCGAGCTGCTCGCTCACGTCGAAGGCGATGATCTGCGAGGCGAGCTTGTCCGATGCGGCGCGAGCGGCGGCGACGACGAGGTCGAGGGCGTGGTCGGTGGCGGTCATGGACCCTTCCGATCGGGCGGAGTCGGTTTCGCTGGATAGAGGTCGTGCTTGGCGATGTACTGCACCACGCCGTCGGGGACGAGGTACCAGACCGGTTCCCCGCGACGGCGCCGTTCACGGCAGTCAGTGGAGGAGATGGCCAGGGCGGGGATCTCGATCATCGTGACCCGGTCGGCGGGGATGTTGCCCAGCGTCTCCTCGTCCATGGCATAGCCGGGACGGGTACAGCCGACGAACTGGGCGAGCGCGAACAGCTCCTCGACATCACGCCAGCTGAAGATCTCCGCCAGCGCGTCCGCACCGGTGATGAAGAAGAGCTCGGCCTCGGGCATGGCCGCCTTGAGGTCGCGCAGCGTGTCGATCGTGTACGTCGGACCCTGGCGGTCGATGTCGACACGGCTGACGGTGAACCTCGGGTTGGCCGCCGTCGCGATCACCGTCATCAGGTAGCGGTGCTCGGCCGGGCTGACCTCCCGGTCGGACTTCTGCCACGGGTCGCCCGTGGGCACGAAGACGACCTCGTCGAGGTCGAACCACGCCTGCACCTCGGAGGCGGCGACGAGGTGGCCGTGGTGGATCGGGTCGAACGTGCCGCCCATGACCCCCACCCGCCGCGGGCCGCTCGCCTGTGGCTCCTGCGGGCCGGTCACCGGACGGTCATCTGCGCTCAGGAGTGCTCGCGCCCGGCGGCGAAGATCAGGAGGGCCAGGATCATCGAGAGGAGGATCGCGAGCGCGACCGCGCCGACGATCCAGTGGTTGACCTTCTCGTGGTGCTTCTCGGCCTCGGCGGCCAGACGCAGGACAGTGCTCGACATGGGGTGCAGCCTATCGGAGCCGCTCACCGCACGTGCCCATCCCCCGTCACGATGAACTTCGTGGAGGTCATCTCCGGGAGCGCCATCGGCCCGCGGGCGTGCAGCTTCTGGGTGCTGATGCCGATTTCGGCCCCGAAGCCGAACTCGCCGCCGTCGGTGAAGCGGGTGCTGGCGTTGACCATGACGGCCGCGGAGTCGACGGCGGCCGTGAAGCGCCGGGCGGCGGCCAGGTCCTCGGTCACGATCGCCTCGGTGTGCTGGCTCGACCAGCGCCGGATGTGCCCGATGGCAGCCTCGAGGTCCGGTACGACGGCCGCGGCGATGTCCAGGGAGAGATACTCGCCTCCCCAGTCCTCGTCGGTGGCGGGGACCACGCCGTCGAAGGCCTGGAACGCCGCGTCGCCGTGGATCGTCACGCCCGCCTCCTGCAGAGCCTTGACGAGCGTCGGCAGGAAGGTCTCGGCGAGGTCGGCGTGGACGAGGAGGGACTCGGCGCTGTTGCACACGCTGGTGCGGTGGGTCTTGGAGTTGAGGACGATCGCGAGCGCCTTGTCGAGGTCGGCGGCCTTGTCGAGGTACACATGCACGTTGCCGACGCCGGTCTCGATGACGGGCACGGTGGACTCCTCGACCACCGAGCGGATCAGTCCCGCTCCCCCGCGCGGGATCAGCACGTCGACCAGGCCGCGGGCCCGCATCAGCGCCTTGACGGAGTCGTGGGTGTCGCCGGGCACGAGTTGGATCGCGTCGGAGGGCAGGCCGTGTGCGGCAACGGCGTCGCGCAGCACCGCCACGATGGCGAGGTTGGACGCCTTCGCGCTGGAGGAGCCGCGCAGCAGCACCGCGTTCCCGGACTTGAGGCAGATGCCGGCGGCGTCGGCGGTGACGTTCGGGCGGGCCTCGTAGATCATCCCCACCACGCCGAAGGGGACGCGGACCTGCCGCAGCTCGAGGCCGTTGGCGAGGACCGACCCGCGCACGACCTCCCCGATCGGGTCGGGCAGGCCGGCGACGTCGCGCAGGCCCTCGGCCATGCCCTCGATCCGGTCGGTGGTGAGCCGCAGCCGGTCGACGATGTTGGCCGGCGCACCGCCCGCCTCGGCACGCGCGACGTCCTCGGCGTTCGCCGTCAGCACCTCGTCGGCGCGCGCGAGCAGCGCGTCGGCCATCGCGTGCAGGGCCGCGTCCTTGGTACCGCGGGTGGCCAGGGCGAGGTCGTAGCCGGCCTCGCGGGCGCGCAGCGCGACCTCGCGGATGTCCTGCTCAGCGCTCATGCAGTCAGGGTACGGCGTGCCAGTCGCGCGCCCGGGCGATCGCCAGCAGGTGATCGTGGGCCTGGGCGGCGACCGGGTTGGCATCGCGGCGGGCCGCCAGGTCGAACAGCGCGACTAGGTCGGCCGCCCGGGCCAGCTCGAGCGCCTCCTGAGCCGAGCCTGCACGCAGGCCGGTGAAGCCGGCGAGCACGCCCTCGACGTAGGCCGGTGCCCGGTCGAAGCGCAGCAGGTTGCCCAGGTCGGCGTACGGCGACCCCGCATGGGCGAACTCCCAGTCCACCACCGCCGTCACGGCCAGACCCGACGGGTCGATGAGCACGTTCTTCGGGTTGAGGTCGCTGTGCACCAGGCTGACCCGGCCGACCGTGTCGAGGAGGTCCTGGGCGTGGTCGGCCAGGTCGACGAGACCCGCCAGGTCATCGGGCGCCCAGCCCAGGGCGGCGCGGTGCGACTCGACCCAGTCGACCAGGTCGAGGGCGAACGGCTCCACCCGCAGCTCACCGTCGGTGAACGTGCCGGCGCGCAGCTGCGGCATGCCGGCGAGCGTCCCGGCGACCCGGCCGAGCGACTCCCCGACGACACCGAGGTCCGCCTCGCTCAGCCGCGGCAGCAGCAGGTCACCGCGCTCGCCGGCGACGTGCTCGGTGATCAGGAGGCCCGGCACCCCGTCGGCCGGCCGGCGTACCTCGAGCACGGCCGGCACCGGCACGAGTCCACGCACCAGGCGCAGCAGCGCGGCGTTGACCTCGACAGCCGACGGTGCGTGGTGCGGATCGGCGAAGATCCGCACCACGCACCGGTCTCCGGCCGTCTCGGCCAGGAACGTCTCACCGGACCAGCCACCCTCCAGCGGCACGAGGCCGCCGAGCAGACCGGTCAGGTCCACGCGCAGGACAGGGGCGTCAGTTCCACGGCTTCGGCGGCCAGCCGTACTTCTCGCTGCCCGTCTCGGCGTGGGTGGCGTTGGTGTTCCACATGTGGTTGAACTGCGCNAGATAGGTCTGGTAGAAGCTCGAGCCGGTCAGCTGGAGCGTCACCTCGTCGTTGGCGAAGGAGATGTTCGACCAGTTCTCCGAGCCGGCGAAGACGATGTCACTGTTCTTGTGCTGGTACTTGCCGCTGATCAGCAGCCACTTCAGGTGGCAGTACAGCCGCGGGCCCCAGACCATCTTGGACCCGTCGGTGGCCAGCTTCATGCCGTAGTTCCACGCCGCGTCCTTGATCGGGATGCCGGCCTTGCGCAGGATGCTCACCGTCGCGCTTCCGGGCTCGGTGAGGACCGCCTCGACGTTGCAGCCCTGCCGCTTGAGCGCAGCCACCTTGTTCGCGATCGGGATCGCGCGGGAGCCGAACCACGCGTACATGATGATCCGGATGACGGTGTGGCCATGACCGTCGCCGTGGGCGGCGCTGGTCTTGCAGCTGACGTTGTTCAGCCGCTGCAGGACGGGGTCGCCGCCCCCGGACTGCTTGCGCGGCGTCACGCTGACCCGATCGCTCGTGGCCGGCTGGCTGGTCGCGGCGGTGTTGAGACGGTGCCAGCGGACGCTGAGCTGCGTCGACTTGTACTGGATCGTGCGGTGGGCGACGGGCCGGTCACGCTTGAGCTGGTTGAAGACCTTGACCCAGGTGTTGAACAGCTGGGTGTTGCCCATCACCGAGTAGACGTCGTTCCACTGGCCGGCGGCGGCGCCGCTGGTCAGGTTCCCCGAGCTCTCGATCATCAGGTCGGTGGCGCCGCCGGTGGCGCTGAAGGAGTAGATCTTGGCGTGCTCGTTGCCGCCGTGCCCGCGGCAGGAGCCGGTGCAGATGTGGAAGAAGCTCGACTTCTTGGTGTTCTTCCCGAGCTTGCGCTGCAGCCACAGCTCGTTGGGCGTGATCACGTTGTGGTTCACCACGACCTGGACGTTCACATCGCGATCGCGGTGCGCCTGCCACAGCGCCTTGGTGACGTCCTCGCGGTCGAAGGAGTACGTCGCGAACCGGATCGTGCTGCCCTTCTTGGCGTGCTGGACGGCCTTGAGGATGCGCGTGTTGACGACGTACTTCTGCTTCTGGGTGCCCAGCGGGTTGTTGAACGCCGGACCCAGGTCGGGCATCCAGGGCGTCTTGGTCACCGGGGTCGGTGTGACCGTCGGGGTCGCGCTCGGCGTGGTGCTCGCCGTCGGCGAGACCGACGGCGTGTCGGAGGGCGGGGACAACAGCCCGCTCGTCGCACCCTCGGCCTGCATCGGGAGCCACACCACCGCGCTGAGCAGTGCCGCCAGGGCGGCCGAGACTCCAGCCACCGTCCATCGTCGAGCCTGCACCCCAGGCACCCCCATCATCCTTTTACTCGAAGAGATCGCTGTGCGACTGTACCTGTGACAGGTGGGATTCGGCGGTTCGTGACGACACTGCCGGGAGATTCATAGGTTCCTCAGGGAGCACCGGCGACCCGACGCCGCGTCCGTGGGCGCCAAATGCGGTGCGGGCCGCCGGTCGAACCGGCGGCCCGCATGCTCCGGACTTCCATCGCGCGCCGCGCCCGTGGCGCGACCGCGCAGCTCAGCCCTTGCGCTTGTTGATCTCCTCGGTGACGGCCGGGAGGACGGTGTGCAGGTCACCGACGACGCCGAAGTCCACGAGCTCGAAGATCGGGGCCTCCTCGTCCTTGTTCACCGCGACGATGGTCTTGGAGGTCTGCATGCCGGCGCGGTGCTGGATCGCGCCGGAGATGCCATTGGCGACGTACAGCTGCGGGGAGACCGTCTTGCCGGTCTGACCCACCTGGAACGTGTGCGGCATCCAGCCCGAGTCGACGGCCGCGCGCGAGGCTCCCACCGCCGCGCCGAGCGCGTCGGCCAGGTTCTCGATCGGCTCGAAGTTTCCACCGGTGCCACGACCACCCGAGACCACGATCGCCGCCTCGGTCAGCTCGGGGCGACCGGAGGCCTGACGCGGCTGGGTGGCCACGATCTGCGCCGTCTTCGCCGCATCCGAGATCGTCACCGACACGTTCTCCACGGTGCCGGCGGCCGCCGACTCCTCCGGTGCGGCGGAGTTCGGCTTGACCGTGATGATCGGCGTGCCCTTGGTGACCTTCGCCTTGACCGTGTAGTTGCCGGCGAACACCGACTGGGTGGTGGTGCCGTCGGCGTCGACGTCGACCGCGTCGGTGATCAGACCCGACCCCAGCTTGATCGCCAGCCGGCCGGCGATCTCCTTGTTCTCCGCCGAGGAGGGCAGCAGGATCGCGGCGAGGTCCTTGCCGTCGGCGAGCTGCTGCAGCGCCTCGGCCTTCGGCGCGACCAGGTAGCCCTTGATCTCGGTGTCGTCGACGACGTACACCTTCTCCGCGCCGTAGGCCTTGACCGCGTCGGCGACGCTCTGGGCCTGGTCGGTGGCGCCGATGAAGACGGCCGAGGGGGTGCCCAGCCGCTTGGCGATGGTCAGCAGCTCGAACGTCGGCTTCTTGACCGCGCCGTTCTGGAAGTCGACCAGCACGAGAACTTCAGACATGTCTCTTCTTCCTCTCTCTCGCGCCCGGCTCAGATGAACTTCTTCGAGGCGAGGAAGTCGGCCAGCGCCTTGGCGCCCGACCCGTCCTCGTCCTTGACGATCTCACCGGCCGTGCGCGGCGGGCGGGCAGCGGTCTCCTCGACCTGGGTCCAGGCGGCCGAGAGGCCGAGCTGGCCGGCGTCGACGCCGAGGTCGCCCACGCTCCAGGTCTCCAGCGGCTTCTTCTTCGCCGCCATGATGCCCTTGAACGAGGGGTAGCGCGCCTCGCCCGACTGGTCGGTGACCGAGAGCACCAGCGGCATCGCGCCCCCGACGACCTCGGTAGCGACGTCGGTGTCACGCTTGATCCGGACCTGGTCGCCCTGGGTCTCCACGACCGCGGCCAGCGTCACCTGCGGGACGCCGAGACGCTCGGCGAGCATGGCCGGGACCACGCTCATGCTGGCGTCGGTCGAGGCCAGGCCGCAGACCACGAGGTCGGGCACGGTGCCACCGTTCGCCTTCTTGATCGCCTCGGCGAGGACCAGCGAGGTGGCGATCGCGTCAGAGCCGGCGATCGCCTCGTCGACGACGTGCACGCCCTTGTCGGCACCCATCTGCAGGGCCTTGCGGACCGCGTCCGCCGCCTTCTGGGGGCCGACCGTCAGCGCGGTCACCTCGATGTCCTCCTCGGCGCGCTTCTCCTTGATCTGAAGCGCCTGCTCGACCGCGTACTCGTCGAGCTCGGAGAGCAGGCCGTCGACGTCCACGCGGTCGACGGTGTTGTCGGCCTCGAAGCGGCGGTCGGCCGTCGCGTCGGGCACGTACTTCACACAGACAACAATGTTCATGGTGTGTGGCCGGAGCGGCCCCTCCTGTGTCGGTCGTTGGTCGACGCCGATGTTACCGGCGGGTATCCCGGTGTCCATGGTGTCGCAGGGTTGAGAATGTCACACGCCTCAGGCGCGCGGCCGGATGGCCCGGTCGAGCACCCGGCCGACCACGAGCCAAGCCAGCGCGCCGATCCCCCAGTTGAACAGGGCGTCCTTGATCTCGGCGTCGCTGCCCTGGAACTGCTTGATGCCGTTGGTGCGGTCGAAGAGGCCGAGGTCCACCGCGTCGGCGACACGCAGGACGAACTTCACCAGCGCGTTCCCCTCGTTGGCCTTCACCGCGATCAGCAGCGCGCCCAGCGCCAGGAAGAGCGCCGCCAAGACGGCGATCGCCCACACCAGCTGTGCCGCGATCGCGCGAAGCCGCGCGACGCCCCCCAGTCGCGTCCCGGTCGCCTCAGCCATGGGTCACCTTCCCTCGAAGCTCGCCTTGCCGGGGCCGTTCTCGACGAACGACCTCGTCCCGATCCTGGCATCCTCGGTGGCGAAGACAGCGGCGAACTGCTGGCGCTCGATCTCCAGGCCGGTCTTCAGGTCGGTCGCCAGGCCCTTGTCGATCGCCTCCTTGGCGGCCCGCAGCGCGTACGGCGCGGCCTTGGTGAACTGCTGCGCCCACGCGACGGCCTCGGCGTACGGGTCCTCCGCGATCCTGTCCACCAGGCCGATCGCGAGCGCCTCCTGGGCGTCGACGAACCGTCCGGTGAGGATCATGTCCTTGGCCCTGCTCGGCCCGACGAGGCGGGCCAGGCGCTGCGTGCCCCCGGCCCCCGGGATGATCCCGAGCAGCACCTCCGGCTGGCCGAACACGGCCTTCACCGAGGCGAAGCGCAGGTCCGCCGCGAGCGAGAGCTCGCAGCCCCCGCCCAGCGCATAGCCGGTCACCGCGGCGACGGTCGGTTTCGGGATCTCGGCGATCGCCGTCACGGCGGCCTGGACGCCGGCGGAGCGGTCGACCATCTGCGCATAGCTGAGGTCGGCCATCTCCTTCACGTCGTTGCCGGCCGCGAAGAGGCGCTCGCCGCCGTACAGGACCACCGCGCGGACGTCAGCGCGCTCGGTGGCCTCGGCCGCAGCGGCCCGCAGCTCGGCCTGGACCTGGAAGCTGATGGCGTTCATCTTCGGGCGGTCCAGCCGCAGGGTCGCGACGCCGTCGGCGACCTCCAGGCGGACGAAGTCGCCGGCGTAGTCAGCAGTCATGTCGGCGACCCTAGTGGCCGTCAGGAACAATGCATCGGATGGAGCCCGGTATCTGGAGGAAGCTCGGGGAGACCGCAACCGTGTGGCCAGGACGCAACTGGCCGCTCGGGGCGACCTGGAGCGCGGAGTCGACGAACTTCGCCGTGCACTCCCCCAACGCCACCGCGATGTGGCTGTGCCTGTTCGACGAGGACGGTGTCGAGAGCCGGTTCCAGCTCACCGAGCGCTCCCTGGGCATCTGGCACGGCGCCCTGCCCGGGATCCGGCCCGGTCAGCGCTACGGCTATCGCGCCGACGGGCCGTGGAACCCGGCCGAGGGCCTCCGGTTCAACCTCAACAAGCTCCTGCTCGACCCCTATGGCCTCGCCACCTCGGGGACCATCACCAACGAGCCGGCGCTGTTCGGCTACGACTGGGACGACCCGGCACAGATGGACACCGCCGACTCCGCGCCCGTCACCGCGCGGTCGGTGGTCGTCGACCGAGCCTTCGACTGGGAGGGCGACACACCCATGCAGACCCGGTGGCGCGACACCGTCATCTACGAGCTGCACGTCAAGGGGTTCACCAAACTGCACGACCGCGTGCCCGAGGAGTTGCGCGGGACCTACGCCGGCCTGGCCACGCCGCACGTCGTCGACTACCTCAAGGATCTGGGCATCACCGCGGTTGAGCTGCTGCCGGTGCACCAGTTCTTCTCCGAGCCCTCGCTGCTCGAGCAGGGGCTGGTCAACTACTGGGGCTACAACTCGGTCTGCTACTTCGCCCCGGACGCCTCCTACAGCGCCTCGGGCGACCTCGGTGGCCAGGTCACCGAGTTCAAGCAGATGGTCAAGGCGCTGCACCGTGCCGGCATCGAGGTCATCCTCGACGTCGTCTACAACCACACCGCCGAGGCCGGGCGGCTGGGCCCGACCCTCTCCTTCCGCGGCCTGGACGACCGAGGCTTCTACAAGCGGGTCATCCCGCCGGTACCGGCCGGCAGCGACATGGGCGGCGACTTCGTCCCCGGCTTCGACGACACCTACTGGGACGTCACCGGCTGCGGCAACACGGTCAACACCTGGAACGACCTGGCCCTGCGCCTGATCCTGGACTCGCTGCGCTACTGGGTGACCGAGATGCACGTCGACGGCTTCCGCTTCGACCTGATGCCCGCGCTGTGCCGCACCGGCTACGAGATCGACTTCCACTGCGCCCTGCTCATCGCGATCGGCCAGGACCCGGTGCTGCGCCACATCAAGCTCATCGCCGAGCCGTGGGACGCCTCGATGGACGGCTACCTCGTCGGCCAGATGCCGCCGCCGTGGGTGGAGTGGAACGACCAGTACCGCGACACGATGCGCGACTACTGGCGCGGCCAGTCCGGCGGCATCCGCAATGTCGCCACCCGGATCGCGGGCTCATCGGACCTGTACGCCGACGACGGGCGCTCGGCGTACAACTCGGTCAACTTCATCACCGCCCACGACGGGTTCACGCTGCGCGACCTGGTGTCCTACGACCACAAGCACAACGAGGCGAACGGCGAGGACAACCGCGACGGCACCGACAACAACCGCTCCTGCAACCACGGTGCGGAGGGTGAGACCGACGACCCCGAGATCATCGCGCTGCGGCGCCGGCAGGCGGCGAACCTGATGGTCACGCTGTGCCTGTCCAACGGCGTGCCCATGATCGTCGCCGGCGATGAGCGCGGGCGCACCCAGCGGGGCAACAACAACGCCTACTGCCAGGACAACGAGATCTCGTGGGTCGACTGGCGCCCCGACGACGCCTGGCTGGACGTCTACGAGATCACCAAGACGGTGCTGCGATTGCGCCGCGAGCACCCTGTGCTGCGCCAGCGGCACTGGTTCGAGGGCCGCCCGACCATCGTGGGCGGCCCCAAGGACATCGTGTGGCTGCACCCGACCGGCCGCGAGATGGTCGACGAGGACTGGGCCGACAGCAGCCTCACCGCGGTCGGCGCGTTCATCTCCGGCTCGCCGCTGCGCTCACCGGGCCCGCACGGCGAGCAGCAGCTGGACAAGTCGTTCGTGCTGTGGACCAACGCCGCCGACCACCCGCTCGACATCGACCTGCCCGTCAACGAGTGGGTCGAGACCGGCGAGGTGGTGCTGTCCACCGACACAGAGCTGCCCGAGGGCACGCCCGTCACGTCCGGCCAGCCGCTGCGCCTGGGGCCGAAGACGATCGTGGTGGTCCGCTCCGTCTGAGCCGTCGCCATCCGGGACGCCAGGCCTCGGGCCAGCGGTCGGGCCAGCGCTCGGGCCAGCCGTCAGGCCAGCGCCACCAGACTCAGCTCGGCCACCGAGGTGAGGTGGACATTGCGGGGCACCACCCGCACCGTGTAGCCGAACGACCCCGCGCGCTCCAGCGGCACGCTGCCGTAGAAGGCGTGCCTGCCTCCGTCGTAGCTCTCCGCGAGGCCCAGCGGGGTGATCGTCGTACCGATCAGCACGTCGTCCTCCCCGATGCGGCCGGAGAGCAGCTGGACCTCCACGTCGTCTGGGGCCAGGGTGCCGAGCGCGACGTAGGCGCGCACCTCCAGGGTGGACCCGACCTCGGGGTTGCCCGGTGCGATCCCCTCGACGTGCTCCACCCGGACGGTGTCCCATGCGGCGCGCACCCGGTGCTTCCAGGTGGCGAGGTCGCGGGCGCCGGCGAAGTCGCCGTCGAGCGCGCGCGCGTTGGCCGCGGCCGGCGCGTAGAGCTGGCGGACGTAGTCACGCACCATCCGGCTGGCCAGCACCTTGGGGCCCAGCGACTTGAGCGTGTGACGCATCATCTCCACCCAGCGCACCGGCACCCCGTCCTCGCCGCGGTCGTAGAAGCGTGGGGCGATCTCCTGCTCGATGAGGTCGTAGAGCGATGCCGCCTCGATGTCGTCGCGCCGGTCCGGGTCGTCCAGCCCGTCGGCCGACGGGATCGCCCAGCCGTTGTCGCCGTCGTACCACTCGTCCCACCAGCCGTCGAGGATCGAGAGGTTGAGGCCGCCGTTGAGCGCCGCCTTCATCCCCGAGGTGCCACACGCCTCATAGGGGCGCAGCGGGTTGTTCAGCCACACGTCGCAGCCGGGGTAGAGCGGCTGCGCCATGGCGATGTCGTAGTTCGGGAGGAAGACGATCCGGTGCCGCACCTCCGGGTCGTCGGCGAAGCGGACCATCTCCTGGATCAGCTTCTTGCCGCCGTCGTCGGCGGGGTGGGCCTTGCCCGCGATCACCAGCTGCACGGGACGCTCGGGGTCGAGCAGCAGCCGCTTGAGGCGCGCAGGGTCGCGCAGCATCAGGGTGAGCCGCTTGTACGACGGCACCCGGCGGGCGAACCCGATCGTGAGCACGTCNGGGTCGAGCGCGGTCTCGATCCAGTCCAGCTGCGAGGGGGCCGCGCCGCGCTTGAGCGAGGACGCACGCAGCCGGCGGCGCGCGTCGTCGACCAGCCGCGCCCGCAGCGTTCGCTTGGTCGCCCACACCCGGTCGGCCGGCACCTTGTCGACCGCCGCCCAGAACGCCTCGGGGTCGTCCCGCTCCGGGTCGGCGCCCTCGGCCTGGGCCAGCGCGAAGAGCTCGGGCGCCACCCAGGTCGGGGCGTGCACACCGTTGGTGATGGAGCCGATCGGCACCTCGGCCTGGTCGAACGCCGGCCACAGTCCGTTGAACATGCCGCGTGACACGTCGCCGTGCAGCAGCGAGACGCCGTTCGCGCGCTGGGCCAGCCGGAAGCCCATCACGGCCATGTTGAAGACGCCCGGGTCACCGCCCTCATAGTCCTCGGCGCCGAAGGCCAGGATGCGCTCGGTCGGTACGCCGGGCACCGCGCCGCCGTCCTCGGCGAAATACTGCTCGATGAGCGTGCGCGGGAACCTGTCGATGCCGGCCGGGACCGGCGTGTGGGTGGTGAAGACCGTCGAGGCGCGCCCGAACTCCAGGGCGGTGTCGAAGTCGAGCCGAGGCCCGTCGGGGTCGACGGTGAGCTCGCGGATCCGCTCGAGCCCGAGGAACCCGGCGTGGCCCTCGTTGGTGTGGAACACCTCCGGCGCCGGCGCCCCGGTCAGGCGGCTGTAGACGCGCAGCGCCCGCACGCCGCCCACGCCGAGCAGAAGCTCCTGACGCAGACGGTGCTCGGAGTTGCCGCCGTACAGGCGGTCGGTCACGTCGACGTAGTGCTCGGGGTTGCCCTCGACGTCGGTGTCGAGCATGAGCAGCGGCACCCGCCCGACCGAGGCGACCCAGATTCGCGCGATCAGCGGGGGGCCGCCGGGCAGGTCGATCGAGATGGTGGCACCGGTGCCGTCCGCCTCGCGCAACGGGGCGATCGGCAGGCCGGCTGGGTCCAGGACGGGGTAGCTCTCCTGCTGCCACCCCTCGCGTGAGAGCGACTGGCTGAAGTAGCCGTGCTTGTAGAGCAGCCCGACCCCGATGATCGGTACGCCGAGATCGCTCGCCGCCTTGAGGTGGTCGCCGGCGAGGATGCCAAGGCCCCCGGAGTACTGCGGGAGCGCGGCCGCGACGCCGAACTCGGGCGAGAAGTAGCCGATCGCGCGGGGCATCGAGCCCCCGGTGGTCGCGGTGGTCGAGCCCCCGGTGGTCGAGCCCCCGGTGGTCGTGGTGGTCGAGCCTGTCGAGACCCCGGTGGTCGCGGTGGTCGAGCCTGTCGAGACCCGCTGGTACCACCGGTCCTCGGTGAGGTACCGGTCGAGCGTGCGCTGGGCCTCCCACAGCCGCTCGAGGAACAGCTCGTCCTGGGCGAGCTGGTCCAGACGCGACCGGGAGACCTCGCCGAGCAGCCGGACCGGATCGCGCTCCACGCGCTCCCACAGCTCCGGGTCGACGGCGGCGAACACCTCCTGCGTCGGCGGGTGCCAGGACCACCGCAGGTTGCCGGCGAGCGTGCCGAGGGCCGAGAGCGGCTCGGGGAGGACGGGACGGACGGTGAATCGGCGGATCGCGCGCATGGGTCTGAAACTAACCCAGCAGTTGGATCGATCGAAGCAACTGTCCCACCCGCTGGCGGATCTCCTCGCGGATCGGGCGCACCTGCGCCAGGCTCTGGCCGGCCGGGTCGTCGAGCGCCCAGTCCTCGTAGCGCGTGCCCGGGTAGTAGGGGCACTCGTCGCCGCAGCCCATCGTGATCACCACATCGGCGGACTGGACGGCCTCGTCGGTGATCACCTTGGGCTGCTCGCCCGCGATGTCGATGCCGACCTCCGCCATCGCCTCCACGGCGACGGGGTTGATCGCCGAAGCCGGCATCGAGCCGGCCGAGAGGACCCGCACCCGGTCGCCTCCGAGCTCGCGGAGGAACCCGGCCGCCATCTGCGAGCGGCCGGCATTGTGGACGCAGACGAACAGCACCGTGGTCGGCGCGTTCGTGGTCGGCGCGTTCGTGGTCGGCGCGTTCGTGGTCGGCGGGGTCATCGGCGGGGTCATCGGTGGTCCTTCGGGTGGAGGAGGCGGATCAGCAGGTAGCCCACGACGCCGCCGGCGGCCTGGGCCAGGACGAAGGGCAGCACGCTCGCGGGGGCGATCCCGGCGAAGGTGTCGGAGAGGATCCGCGCGAGGGTGACGGCCGGGTTGGCGAAGGAGGTCGAGGAGGTGAACCAGTACGCCGCGGTGATGTAGGCGGCGACCGCCATCGCGATCGACTCCAGGTGGGTGCGACGCAGGGCTCCGTGGATCACCAGCAGCAGTCCCGCGGTCGCGATCACCTCGGCCAGCAGATGGGCGGGGCTGGCCCGGTGATGGGTCGAGATCGACACCGCCGGCAGGTCGAACATCAGGTTCGCACCGATCGCGCCGACGATCCCCCCGAGCAGCTGGGCGAGGATCAACACGACCCCCTCGGCCAGCCACAGCCTCCCGAGGGCGACCTCGACGGCCGTCACCACCGGGTTGAACGCCGCCGAGACGGACCCGAACGCGATGATCAGCGCCAGCAGCGCCCCTCCGGTGGCGAGCGAGTTCTCCAGCAGCTGCAGGCCCGCGTCATGCGGCGAGAGCCGGGTGGCCATCACACCCGAGCCGATGACGGCGGCGACGAGGAACGCGGTACCGAGCAGCTCGGCGACACCGCGCCGGACCAGGTAGGTCATCGGGCTCCGCGTCCCGAGCGGAGGTGGGCATTGCGGCGGCGGCTCACGCGACGCCGCCGAGGAGGGTGGCGACATCGGCGAGGGCCTCTCGGCGTACGGCGTAGTAGACCCAGGTGCCGCGCTTGCTGCGCTCCAGCAGACCGGCCTCATGGAGCACCTTGAGGTGGTGGCTGATCGTCGGCTGGGAGAGGTCGAAGGCCTCGTTGAGGTCACAGACGCACGCCTCTCCCCCGGCGTGCGCCGCGACGAGCGAGAGCAGGCGCAGCCGGACCGGGTCGGCGAGGGCCTTGAGCAGCGGGGCGACGCGCTCGGCGGCCTCGAGGCTGAGCGGCTCGCTGAGCACCGGCGAGCAGCAGGCGACCGCCTCGGCCGGCAGGAGGGGCAATGACTTCGACATGGATCAATATTGACAGATCTCGATCCACGATCAATATTGATGTTCATCGATATATGGGAGGAGGGATCGCGATGCGCTGTGACGACGACTGCTGCGGCACCGGCTGCTGCTGAAAGACCTGACCGGGGTGGGTCGCACCCGCATGGGGTCGACCCACTCTGGATAGTTTGGTCATCATGGTCGGACGCATCCCCATCATGGACGTCATGCCGCTGGTCGATCTCGGTCGACAGCCGGCGAAGGCGACAATCGGCGAGCCCTTCCCCGTGCGGGCGACGGTGTTCCGCGAGGGTCACGACCTGCTGGGCGCCGAGGTGGTCGCGATCGACCCCGGCGGCGAGCGCCGCGCTCCGGTGCGCATGCGGCTCACCGCGGCCGGCACCGACCGCTACGAGGCCTGGATCGTGCCCGACACCGAGGGCGCCTGGGCGTTCGAGATCCACGCGTGGTCCGACCCGCTCGGCACCTGGCTCCACGACGCGCCGATCAAGATCAAGGCGGGCGTCGACGTCGAGTTGATGTTCACCGAGGGCCGACTGCTGCTCGAGCGGGTCGCGAAGGCGTCGACCGACGGGCAGGCCAAGGGTCAGGCCAAGGGTCAGGCTCCGACCCCGGCCGAGCAGGCCGTGCTCGAGGGCGCCCTGGACGCCTGCGGCGACCCGACCCGTCCGGTCGAAGCACGTCTGGCCGTCCTCGAGGCGCCGGAACTGGCGCGGGTGCTGCACGACCACCCGCTCCGGGAGATGGTGACGGTCGAGGGCCCGTTCCCGGCGTACGCCGATCGCGCACGCGCGCTGTTCGGCAGCTGGTATGAGTTCTTCCCCCGCTCCGAGGGCGCTCACACCGACCCGAAGACGGGCACCCTGGTCAGCGGCACCTTCCGCACGGCGGCGAAGCGGCTCGACGCGGTGGCCGCGATGGGCTTCGACGTGATCTACCTGCCGCCGATCCACCCGATCGGGGAGGTCAACCGCAAGGGGCCGAACAACACCCTCGACCCCGGTCCTGACGACCCGGGCAGCCCCTGGGCCATCGGCTCCAAGCACGGCGGACACGACGCGATCCACCCCGACCTCGGCACGTTCGCCGACTTCGACGCGTTCGTCGCCCGTGCCGGCGAGCTCGGGCTGGAGGTCGCGCTCGACCTCGCCCTCCAGGCCGCGCCGGACCACCCGTGGGTGACCTCGCACCCGGAGTGGTTCACCACCCGCGCCGACGGCACCATCGCCTATGCGGAGAACCCGCCGAAGAAGTACCAGGACATCTACCCGATCAACTTCGACAACGACCCGACCGGCATCGCCGAGGAGGTCCTGCGGGTCGTGCGGGTGTGGATGTCCCACGGCGTGCGGATCTTCCGCGTCGACAACCCGCACACCAAGCCGCTCGCCTTCTGGGAGTGGCTGCTGGCGAGCGTGCGCGCGACCGACCCGGACGTGATCTTCCTGTCCGAGGCCTTCACCCGCCCGGCGATGATGCACGGTCTGGGCGCCGTCGGCTACCACCAGTCCTACACCTACTTCACCTGGCGCACCGCGAAGACCGAGATCGAGGACTACCTGCTCGAGGTGTCGAGCGAGTCCGACCACCTCATGCGACCGAACTTCTTCGTCAACACCCCCGACATCCTGCACGCCTTCCTGCAGTACGGCGGCCCCGCGGCGTTCAAGATCCGCGCGACGCTGGCCGCGATGTCGGTGCCGAGCTGGGGCGTCTACGCCGGCTACGAGCTGTGCGAGCACGTCGCGGTGCGGCCCGGCAGCGAGGAGTACCTCGACAGCGAGAAGTACCAGCTGCGACCCCGCGACTGGGCCGCTGCCGAGGCCGAGGGGCGCTCGCTGGCGCCGTACCTCACCAAGCTCAACGAGCTGCGGCGCTCGCACCGGGCGCTGCAGCTGCTGCGCAACATCACGATCCATCCCACCGACGACGACCACATCCTGTGCTTCAGCAAGGTCTCGACAGGCTCGACCACCGGAGCGACAGGCTCGACGACCGGAGCGACAGGCTCGACCACCGGAGGAGCCGGCCGGGTGGACGACGCCGTGATCGTCGTGATCAACCTCGACCCGCACGGGACCCGCGAGACCACCGTGCACATCGACCCAGCGACCCTCGGGGTGGCCGGCGAGGTCTATGCGGTGCACGAGGAGCTCACCGGGCAGGATTGGACGTGGGGCCGCGACAACTACGTCCGCCTGGACCCCGGCCACGAACCTGCCCACATCCTCACCGTCAGGAGCGTCCGTTGACCGAGGTCTCGACAAGCTCGACCGCCGGCAGCTCGACCACCGGAAGCACGACCACCGGCAGCACGACCACCGGCAACACGACCACCGGCAGCACGACCACCGGCAGCCCGACCAGCCACGCGAGCTGGATGAGCGACCCGACGTCCGTCCACCCCGAGCCGGAGTGGTTCAAGACGGCGGTGTTCTACGAGGTCCTGGTCCGCTCCTTCAAGGACTCCGACGGCGACGGCACCGGCGACTTCCGCGGCCTCCTGGAGAAGCTCGACTACCTGCAGTGGCTCGGCGTGGACTGCCTGTGGCTGCCGCCGTTCTTCCCCAGCCCGCTACGCGACGGCGGGTACGACGTGGCCGACTACACCGGCGTGCTGCCCGAGGTGGGCACCGTCGAGGACTTCCACGCGTTCCTCGACGCGGCCCACGAGCGCGGCATCCGCGTGATCATCGACTTCGTCATGAACCACACCAGCGACCAGCATCCGTGGTTCCAGGCCTCGCGCAGCGACCCCGACGGCCCGTACGGCGACTTCTACGTCTGGTCCGACACCGACGAGCTCTACCAAGAGGCCCGCATCATCTTCGTCGACACCGAGCCGTCGAACTGGACGTGGGACCCGGTCCGCCAGCAGTACTTCTGGCACCGCTTCTTCCACCACCAGCCCGACCTCAACTTCGACAACCCCGCGGTGCACGACGCGATGCTGGATGCCCTGCGCTTCTGGCTCGAGATGGGCATCGACGGCTTCCGCCTGGACGCCGTTCCCTACCTCTACGAGCGTCCGGGGACCAACGGCGAGAACCTGCCGGAGACCCACGAGTTCCTGCGCAAGGTCCGCAAGGTCGTCGACGACGAGTTCCCGGACCGGGTGCTGCTGTGCGAGGCGAACCAGTGGCCTGGCGACGTCGTGGAGTACTTCGGCGACCCCGACACGGGCGGCGACGAGTGTCACATGGCCTTCCACTTCCCCGTCATGCCGCGCATCTTCATGGCCGTGCGGCGCGAGTCGCGCTACCCGATCTCGGAGATCCTCGAGCAGACCCCGCCGATCCCCAGCGGATGTCAGTGGGGCATCTTCCTGCGCAACCATGACGAGCTCACCCTCGAGATGGTCACCGACGAGGACCGCGACTACATGTGGGCGGAGTACGCCAAGGACCCGCGGATGAAGGCCAACATCGGCATCCGCCGCCGGCTGGCGCCGCTGCTGGACAACGACCTCAACCAGATGGAGCTGTTCACCGCCCTGCTGCTGAGCCTGCCGGGGAGCCCGGTGCTCTACTACGGCGACGAGATCGGCATGGGCGACAACATCTGGCTCGGCGACCGTGACGGCGTACGGACACCGATGCAGTGGTCGAGCGACCGCAACGCCGGCTTCTCGACCGCGAACCCGGGCAAGCTGGACCGCCCGCTGGTGATGGACCCGGTCTACGGCTACCAGGCGGTCAACGTCGAGGCGCAGATGGAGGACCCGTCCTCGCTGCTGCGCTGGACCCGTCGGATGATCCACGCCCGCAAGCAGCACCCTGCCTTCGGACTGGGGACGTTCCACGACCTCGGCGGGTCGAACCCGTCGGTGCTGTCCTACAGCCGCGAGCTGGTCAACCCCGACGGCTCCACCGATGTCATCGTCTGTGTCAACAACCTCTCGCGCTTCCCGCAGCCGGCCGAGATCGACCTGCGCCGGTTCGAGGGGAAGCAGCTCGTCGAGGTGCTCGGCGGGGTCTCCTTCCCGGTGATCGGGGAACTTCCGTATCTCCTGACGCTGGGTGGGTACGGGTTCTATTGGTTCCGGCTCGTCGACCCTGTCGAGCCGACCGAGGAGGGAGCCCTGCTGTGACCGACGCCCCCCAGGCGCACGCCACCGACCCCGCGACCAACCCGACCAACCCGGGACCGGACGGACTCGACCCCGAGGTGTTCGTCGGCTACCTGACCCGGACCCGATGGTTCGGCGGGAAGGGCCGGCCCTTCACCGTCCCGTCAGTGCAGGTGATCGGCGAGGTGCCCGGCCGGGTCGAGGACAGCCCGTACGTCGTCATCCACCTCGTGGAGGTCGCCTACGCCGACGTCGACCCCTCGCGTGGCTCCGGCCAGGAGCCTGCCACGGAGCTCTACCAGGTGCCGCTGGCGTTCTACGAGCACCCACAGGGCCGCCTCGACCACGCCTTCGTCGGCTGGTGGGAGGACCCGACGTACGGCTGGGTGCACGCCTACGACGCGCTGCACGACCGCGAGGCGATGGCGTGCTGGTTGCGCTCCTTCAGCAGGGCCAGCGACGGCACCATCGACGCCAGCAGCGACCTCCAGTTCCACCGCCTGCCCGGCCACGACCTCGACCTGGACGCGCACTCGACGCTGTTCTCCGGCCANCAGTCGAACTCCTCGGTCGCCTACGGCGAGGACGCCATCATGAAGGTGTTCCGCAAGGTCACACCGGGNGTGAACCCCGACATCCAGATCCACGAGGTGCTGACCAGGGCGGGCAGCGACCATGTGGCGGCGCTCTANGGCTGGATGGACGCGGTCGTCGACCTGGGGGCCGGCCCGACGACGCTGCAGCTCGCGATGCTCCAGCGGTTCCTCCGCACCGCCACCGACGGCTGGGACCTGGCGCTGGCGTCGGTGCGCAACCTCTTCGCGGAGCCCGAGGTGCATGCCTCCGCCTCCGGCGGAGACTTCGCGGCCGAGGCGGCGCGGCTGGGCGAGGCGCTCGCCGAGGTCCACCGCGACCTGGCCCACCACTTCCCCACCGAGCGGCGTGGCGCCGAGGCGACCCGGGCGCTGGCCGACGCGATGACGGGCCGGCTCGAGGCCGCCATCGGCGCCGTACCGGAGCTCGCGCCGTACGCCGAGACCCTCGGCGCGGTGTTCGCCCGGGTGGCCGAACTCGACGAGCTCGAGGTGCAGACCATCCACGGCGACCTCCACCTCGGCCAGACCCTGCGCACCTCGCTGGGCTGGAAGATCGTCGACTTCGAGGGTGAGCCGGCCAAGCCGTTGGCTGACCGGCTGCTGCCGGACTCGCGCTGGCGCGATGTGGCCGGGATGCTGCGCTCCTTCGACTACGCGCCGCGGGCGGTGCTGCACCAGCAGCCGGAGATCGGCACCGACGTGGCGGACGAGTTGCGCCCGCAGCGCGCCGCCGAGTGGGCCAACCGGGCCCGGAACCACTTCCTGGTCGCCTATGGCGGCGACCTCACCCGGGAGCAGCACATCCTGCTGGACGCCTATGTCGCCGACAAGGCCGTGTACGAGACCGTCTACGAGGCGCGCAACCGCCCTGGCTGGATCGACATCCCGCTCGAGGCGGTCGCCCGGATCGGAGCCCCATGACCGACCTGACCATGATGCCNGTCCCGATCGAGGAGCTGGCCCGCNTCGTCGCCGGTGAGCACCGCGGACCCCACGGGGTCCTGGGCGCTCACCCGCACGAGGGCGGGGTGACCGTCCGGGTGCTCAAGCCGCTCGCCGACTCCGTCGTCGTCCGGTGGGAGGGCGGCGAGCAGCGTCTGGAACACGAGTACGAGGGCATCTGGGTGGGCGTCCTGCCGGCCGAGAAGGTCCCCGACTACCGCCTCGCGGTCACCTACTCCGGCCAGGAGTACGTCGTCGACGACCCGTACCGCTTCCTGCCCACGGTGGGTGAGCTGGACCGGCACCTGTTCAACGAGGGCAGGCACGAGGAGCTGTGGAAGGTCCTCGGGGCCCATGTGCACCGCTACGAGGGCCCGGCCGGCGACGTCACCGGCACCGCGTTCGCGGTGTGGGCGCCCAACGCCCGCGGCGTGCGGGTCGAGGGCGACTTCAACTCCTGGGACGGCCGAGAGCACCCGATGCGGATGCTGGACAGCTCGGGGGTGTGGGAGCTGTTCGTCCCCGGCGTGGGCACCGGCACCCGCTACAAGTACGTCATCCTCGGCGCCGACGGCCGCTGGGAGGAGCGTGCGGACCCGATGGCGCCGTACGCCGAGGTCCCGCCGGCCACGTCCTCGGTGGTGTGGGAGTCGTCCTACGCCTGGGGCGACCAGGAGTGGACCGAGAACAGGGCCGCTCGCCAGGGGCTGGACCGGCCGATGTCGGTCTACGAGGTGCACCTCGGCTCATGGCGTCGCGGACTGTCCTACCGTGACCTGGCCGACGAGCTGGTCGGCTACGTCGCCGACCTCGGCTTCACCCATGTGGAGTTGATGCCGGTCATGCAGCACCCGTACGGCGGCAGCTGGGGCTATCACGTGACGGGCTACTTCGCCCCCGACTCGCGGTTCGGGACGCCCGACGACTTCCGCTACCTCGTCGACCGGCTGCACCAGGCCGGGGTGGGCGTCATCCTCGACTGGGTGCCCGGCCACTTCGCCACCGACCCGTGGGCGTTGGCCCGCTTCGACGGGACACCGCTGTACGAGCACCCCGATCCGCGCAAGGGCTGGCATGCGGAGTGGGGCTCGCACATCTTCGACTTCGGTCGCCGCGAGGTGTGCAACTTCCTCTACTCCAACGCGATCTACTGGCTCACCGAGTTCCACGCCGATGGGCTGCGGGTCGACGGGGTCGCCTCGATGCTCTACCTGGACTACGGCCGCAACGCGGGCGAGTGGCTGCCCAACGAGCATGGTGGACGCGAGCATCTGGAGGCCGTGCAGTTCCTCCAGGAGATGAACGCCACCGCGTACAAGCGCGTGGCCGGGATCGTCACCATCGCCGAGGAGTCCACCGCGTGGCCGGGCGTCACGGGTGACACCACCACCGGCGGCCTGGGCTTCGGGTTCAAGTGGAACATGGGATGGATGCACGACACGCTGGACTACCTGCGCCACGACCCTGTGCACCGCTCCTATCACCACCATGAGATGACGTTCGGGCTGACCTACGCCTGGTCGGAGAACTACGTCCTGCCGCTCTCCCACGACGAGGTCGTCCACGGCAAGGGGTCGCTGCTGCGCAAGATGCCCGGCGACCGCTGGCAGCAGNTGGCGAGCCTGCGCGCNTACTACGGCTTCATGTGGGCGCACCCGGGCAAGCAGCTGCTCTTCATGGGAAGCGAGTTCGCCCAGGAGTCGGAGTGGGCCGAGTCGCGCGAGCTCGACTGGTGGCTCCTGGACCACCCCGAGCACCGTGGCGTCCAGGCGGCGATCCGCGATCTGAATCGCGTGTACGCCGAGACCCCCGCCATCTGGGCCCACGAGCACGACCCCGAGAGCTTCAGCTGGCTGATCGCCGACGACACCGCGAACAACATCTACGCGTTCGCGCGGGTCTCGACAGGCTCGACCCCCGGGACCGGCTCGACCCCCGAGACCGGCTCGACCCCCGGGACCGGCTCGACCCCCGAGACCGGCTCGACCGCCGGGACCGGCTCGACCCCCGGCGCTGGCGACGCCGCGGCCCCGCTGGTGTGCGTCAGCAACTTCTCCCCCGTGCCGCAGCACGGCTACGTCCTGGGCATGCCCGCCGAGGGGATGTGGGAGGAGGTCGTGAACACCGACGCCGAGGGCTACGGCGGCTCCGGGGTGGGCAACATGGGCTCGGTGATGGCCGAGCCCGGTGGCGCGCACGGCCAGCCTGCCCATGCCTCGATCACGGTGCCCCCGTTGGCGACCGTCTGGTTCCGGCGCGTGGGGACGACCGCTTGAGCGACACCTCGATCGAGCGCCCGGTCCTCGGTGTGTCACCCGGCCGACCGGGCCAGGGTGGGCCGGCAGGCCGCCGTTCCGCACGCCCTAGGGTGGGGTCGTGACCGACCAGCCGCTGACGACGGTGACCACCATCGCCGACGGAGTGGCGCGGATCAGCTGGGCCAGCGGCGAGCCGGTCGACGTCGTACGCCGCGAGGTGGCGGCGGCCCTGACGACACATGCCCGCGTCGAGGTGCTCGTGGATCCCGACGACCAGCAGGCACAGCGCACCGCCACCTGGTCGGGCATGCACCGCGAGGGCGTGATGCGGGGCGTGACCATCGATGGCGAGGCGGTGGACCGGATCGTCTACGCCCGGGTGGCCGACGACGTTCCCCTCGACGACCCGGCCGGCTTCCGGTCGCTGCTCAACTCCTTCCTGCCGCGCAAGCGCGCCATCGGGCAGATGCTGGTGCGCTCCGACGAGGCTGAGCCCCGGGTGCTGCTGTGCCAGCTGACGTACAAGCGCGACTGGGACCTGCCCGGCGGGGTCGTCGAGGTCGGCGAGTCGCCGCGGCTGGCGGTGACGCGCGAGATCGAGGAGGAGCTCGCGCTGCGGATCCCCGCCGGCGACCTGCTGCTGACCGATTGGCTGCCGCCCTGGAGCGGCTGGGACGACGCGGTCTGCCTGGTCTTCGACGGCGGCGTCCACCCGGTCTCGCTCACCGAGCAGGTGGTGCGGGAGGCGCGGGAGATCCGGAGCGCGGAGTTCTGCACGCTTGCGCAGGTGCGTGAGCGTGCCGCCGACTTCACCGCACGACGCATCGAGGCCGCGCTCGCACGAACGCGGGGCCACGGTCCCGCGTACACCGAGTCCGGCCGCGGCTGAGGGACCGACGCACGGCGGAGCGCGGCGGGGGCGCTTCCCCGCCGCGCTCCGGTGGGCTCGGGTCAGGTCACCGTGATGATCTTGACCATCCCCATCAGCGCGTGCGGCATGCCCATCTTCTTGTCGGGCATGAAGCACATCACCACATACGTCCCTCGGGCGAGGTGGTATCGCTGCGCCGTCCACTCGCGACCGCTGACGATCGAGGTGCTGAGGCCCTGCCGGGTCATGTCCATGAAGCTCGGCGGGGGCGAGTCCGGGCCGGAGCTCTGCAGGTAGGCCAGCACCTGGTCACGGGTCGTGCCGGGCTGGACCGCCTCGATGTCCGCGAAGTGCGCGTAGTCGGTGGACTTGTTCTTGAACACGAGCAGGCCCTTGGTCGGCAGGGTCGAGGGCCCGCCCCAACGAGCGTCGTTGAGCGCGACGATGCGCGCCCGGCTCTTCGGCGCCGCCGGGTGGACCGTCGGCCCGGAGACGTGCACCCGCACCACGTTCGGCGGCTTCACCCCGTCGGGGGGCGTGCCGAAGACGTAGTAGGTCCCGGCCTTCGGCAGCTCGATCATGCCGCTGGTGGGCACGCTCGCGCTCGGGCCGCCGAGGAAGTTGATGTCGGCGTACATCTTGCGGATCTTCTTCAGGTTGCCCTCGAAGGCGCCCTCGACGATCCGCTCGGCGCGCTTGAAGGTCAGCCCGTGCTTGAGCGTCACGACCTGCACGCCCCAGCCGGGGGCACCGCCGGTGAGCGCGAACCTGACCTTGCCGGTGTGCAGCGTGGTGTCGCTGAGCCTGACCTTGCCGTGGGCGTTGATGTGGATCTTGACGACGGTGGAGGCGTCGGCGTGGATCGGTACTGAGGTGAGAGCGCCGGCGACGGTGGCGACCACCGCGAGACTGATGGCGCGCGCACGAAGCGATCGGTGCATGGTGCGGCCTTTCTGTGGTGTGTGTCGACGACGACATTCGTTCCCGCCACGGCAGGACGATCCGGCGCCGCAGGCGGATTCACCGCTTTTGGGTATGACGGGAACGGCCCCGATGGGATGGGTTGGCCAGGTGGGCAGATCCGCGCTCTCGAGGGCCCTGGGTGCCGCCGTCACACTCCTTCTCACGGTTGCGTTGAGCCTGGTGAACGGCGTGCTGCAGAGCGCCCAGGCACCCGCTGCCGCCGACGGCGCGCTCAACGGCACCATCGTGATCCCGCACGACGCGATGGACCGCGGGTTCTCCCCCCGGGTGCTCACCGTGTCGCAGGACGGGGTCCTCAGCGCGGTCAACCTGGACACGATCGACCACACGGTGACCTCCGATGCGACCGGTGCCGACGGCAACCCCCTGTTCTCCGTGCGGGTGCCGCCGGGCGCGACCCTGAGCGTCCCGATCGCCGGACTCGCCGCAGGCACCTACTGGTTCCACTGCGCATTCCACCCGAGCATGAGGGCGCAGTTGATCATCACCGGATCGGCGGGCGGCACCCCGGCCGCCCTGCCCTCCTTCGACCAGCGCCTGGTCGTGCCGCGGGTGATCACCCGCCGCCATGTCCGGCTCGTGGAGCGGACCGCCGGTGTCCGGGTGATGCCCACGGGTCCGCTGACCCGGATGTGGACGTACGGCGGCACCTATCCGGGTCCGACGATCCGGCGACCCACGGGCCACGAGACCGACGTGCGGGTCGTGAACCGGCTCCCCCGCTCAGCCGGCTCCACCACCATGCACCTGCACGGCGACCACCATGCCTCGCGCTACGACGGCCAGCCGACCCACTACCTGGTCCGCCACGGCCACGCCCGCACCTACCGCTTCCCGCTCACCGACGGCGGGCGTCCCGAGCCGGGCTCGTTCTTCTGGTACCACGACCATCGGATGGACCGGACCTCGCGCAACAACTGGCACGGGCTGCAGGGCATGATGATCGTGGACGACCCGGCCGAGCGAGGNCTGCGCCTGCCGCACGGGCGTCGGGACGTCCCGCTGATGATCAGCGAGCGCACGCTCGATGCGCGCAACCAGCTGACCCATCCGGCGATGCCGACGATGGTGATGANCGGTGGGGCGATGGCCTGGGCGGGGCCGCAGGCGCCGCCGAACGACGGCATCCCCGGGGACCGGATCCTGGTCAACGGCCGCTTCGCGCCGCACCTGGACGTGAGCGCCACCCGCTACCGCCTACGGCTGCTGAACTCCTCCGGGTTCTCGATGTACGACCTCGCCCTCTCCGACGGCCGACCGTTCGTGCAGATCGGCACCGGTGACGGTCTCTTGCGCCACCCCGTGGTGCGCACGAGCATCCTGCTCGGACCCTCGGAGCGGGCGCAGGTGGTGGTCGACTTCCACGGCCTCGAGGGCCAGGACGTCGTGCTCACCTCGATCCCGCGTCCGGACGCCACGAAGGGCACCGGCTCCCGGCCCGGTCCGATCATGGAGTTCCGCGTGGGGGGCGCGGCACGCGACCGGTCCCGCATCCCCGCGAGCATGCCGTCACCGCGGCTGGTGAAGGCGCCTCGTACCGTCACCCACACGTGGCATCTGGGCCTCCGGCACGGCCCCCATCACTCGTCCTTCTGGGCGATCGACGGCAAGGCCTTCGACCCTCGCCGTGCCGACGTGACGGTGCCGCTGGGCAGCACCCGGCGGTGGCGGATCGTGAACAACACGACCATGACCCACTTCGTCCACTTGCACGAGGAGCAGTGGCGCACCCTGCTGCGCGACGGGCGCCGGCCGCCCCCCTGGGAGCGGGGCCTGGAGGACACCTGGCGCCTCGATCCGGGCGAGTCGATCGAGGTCGCTGCCCGGTTCAGCGACTACACAGGCCTGTTCATGCTCCACTGCCACATGCTCGACCATGAGGACCACGGCATGATGGCGCAGTTCAGGGTCGTACGGCGCTGACCGGGGCGTCCTCGTCCGCGGCGTGAGGGGCGACCTGCGTCGCCGGCGACCGTTGCGCCACCAGGACCCCAGCGACGAGCACCGCCCCGCCGAGCATCTCCGCCAACGTCGGCCGCTCCCCCAGCAGCAGCCAGGCCGCGGCGATCCCGATCGGCGGCACCAGCAGCACCCACGGCACCACGGTCGAGGACGGGTACCGCGACAGCAGCCCGTTGTAGATGCCGAAGCCGGTCAGGGAGGACAGCACCACGGTGTAGGCCGTGGACACGACCGCCTGCCAGCCGAACGCGTGCCAGGCCACGCCGTACACGTGCGCGCCGTCGACGAGGGCTGCGACGAGGTAGGAGGGCAGCGCCGCGACCAGCGCCCCCCACGCGGCCAGGCCGAGGCCGCCGGGGACCTTGGCGGCACGGCTGACGACGTTGCCGATCGCCCAGCTGACCGAGGCACACAGGCACAGCAGCAGCGCCCCGGCCGGGACGTGACCACCGCGGCCGATCGCGACCACGACCAGGCCGACGACCCCCAGCGCGACCCCGATGAGCTGGCCGCGCGTCGGCGGCTCCCGCAGCGCGATGACGGCGAAGACGATGGTCAGCGCGACCTGAGCCTGCAGCACCAGGCTGGCGAGCCCTGGCGGCATGCCGGCCCCGATGCTGGCGTAGAGGAAGCAGTATTGGCCCGCCCACGTGCCGAGGCCCACAGCGACGACCTGCCAGAGCGGCACTCTGGGCCGCGGCAGGAAGAAGACCGCCGGCACCGCGACGAGGGTGAAGCGCACGGCCGCGAAGACCAGCGGTGGCACACCCTTCATGCCCCAGTCGATGACGACGAAGTTGACGCCCCAGATGGTGGCGACCAAGGCGGCCAGGAGTGCGTCGCGTCGCGTCATGCCCTCATCCTTCCCGCCGCGACCATGCAGCACCAGCGAATAGATCTGCACCCGAAGCGGTAGCATCGCTTCATGATCGATCTGGATGCGCTGGCGTCGCTGCGCGCGGTGGACACGTACGGCTCGGTGGTCGGCGCCGCGCAGGCGCTCGGCTTCACCCCGAGCGCGGTGTCCCAGCAGGTCAAGCGGCTCGAGCGGCAGACCGGCGTACCGCTTCTGGAACGCGTCGGCCGTGGCGTCATGCTCACCGGCCACGGCCGGCACCTCGTCGAGCAGGGCGGCCGACTGCTCGCCGACCTCGAGGAGCTCGAGTCGGGCCTGCACCGACGGGCCCAGACCGTCGGCGGCCATCTGCGCGTGACCGCGTTCTCCACCGCCATGCGAGGCCTGGTCGCCCACGTGCTACCGCCGGTCCTGGCCGGCCACCCCTCGCTCACCGTGACGCTCGCGGAGCGCGAGCCATGGGACACCATCGACCTGGTCGCCACCGGCGAGACCGACATCGGCCTCGTGCACAGCTGGGGCGACGTCTCCATCGCGATCCCGGACCACGTCGCGACGACGGCACTCGCGGCCGACATCGCCGACGTCATCGTCCGGCGCGACCATCGGCTCGCACCCGAGCCCTACGTCACGCCGCACGACCTCCTGGACGCCGGCTGGATCGCCACGCCCGAGGGCACGATCTGCCGCCAGTGGCTCACCAGGATGTACGACGGCACCGGGCGGCTGCCCCGCATCGCGCACACCTCGATGGAGTTCGACAGCCATCTGGCGCTCGTGCGCGCGGGCCTCGGCATCGCGCTGGTGCCGCGGCTCGGCCGCGCCGAGCTCGGCCCCGAGCTGGTCGCCGTACCGGCGAAGGATCCCGTGCCGACCCGCACGATCGTGGCGCTGCACCGGCGCACGATGGCCGACTCCCCAGCGGTGTGCGCCGTGCTGGCGGCCCTGCGCGGCCACGGGCTGATCGGCGGCTCACCGGAAGGAGAGCCGGGCATCAGCTGACGACGCGGATCAGCTTCTTGTTCACGAACTCCTCCATGCCGAGGCGGCCGAGCTCGCGACCGAAGCCGGAGCGCTTCACGCCGCCGAAGGGGAGCTCGACACCCTCGGCGCCGACGCCGTTGACGAAGACCATGCCGGTCTCCAGGGCATCGGCTACCCGAGCGGCCTGGTCGGGGTCGTCGGTGAAGACGTAGGAGCCGAGGCCGAACGGGGTGTCGTTGGCGATCCGGATCGCATCGGCCTCGTCCTTCGCNCGGAAGACCATGGCGACGGGGCCGAAGAGCTCCTGGTGGTAGGCCGGGTTGTCCGGCGCGATCTCGGTGAGCACCCCTGCCGGGAAGTTGCCGCCGTCCCGCTCGCCCTTGGTGGCGAGCTTCGCCCCGGCCGCGACGGCCTCGGCGACCTGGCGGGCAAGGTTCTCGGCGGCGGCCACCGACGACAGCGGCGCGGGCGCGCCGCGCTCGAGCACGGTGGCGGTGAACTTGGCCGTGAAGTCGTCGTACAGCTCGTCGACCACCACGAAGCGCTTGCCGGCGTTGCAGGCCTGGCCGCTGTTGTCGAGGCGGGCCTCCGCGGCCGCCTCNACGGTCTTGTCCAGGTCGGTCGACGACAGCACGAGGAACGGGTCGGAGCCGCCGAGCTCGAGCACGCACTTCTTCAGGTTGCGCCCGGCGATCTCGGCGACCGCAGCGCCCGCGCGCTCCGAGCCGGTCAGCGAGACGCCCTGGATCCGCGGATCGGCGATGACGTCGGCGATCTGCTCGTTGGTGGCATAGACGTTGTTGTAGGCGCCCTCGGGGAAGCCGGCGTCGAGGAAGATCCGGGCCTGCAGGGCCGCGGAGCGCGGACACTGTGGGGCGTGCTTGAGCACGATGGTGTTGCCGGTCGCGAGGTTGGGCGCGGCGAAGCGGGCGACCTGGTAGACCGGGTAGTTCCACGGCATGATCCCCAGCAGCGGGCCGACCGGGCCGCGCCGGATGACAGCNCTGCCCTCCCCGTCGAGCAGCTCGATCGGCTGGTCGGCGAGGATGCTCTCCGCGTTCGCNGCGTAGTAGTCGTAGATGCCGGCCGAGAAGAGCACCTCNCCCTCGGCGGCGCTGAGCGGCTTGCCCATCTCGGCGTTGATCGCGGCGGCCAGCTCGCCGGCGCGCTCGCGGTGCAGCTGCGCGACCTTGGCCAGCAGGCCGACGCGGTCGGCGACGGCGCTGGTGCGACCCCACGAGTAGTAGGCGCCCGCGGCGGCGGCGACAGCTGCGTCCACCTCGGCGTCGGTGTTGGTCGCGAAAGCCTCGATGAGCTCGCCCGTGGCGGGGTTGCGGACGGCGTACTCGGTCATGGCGGCTCCTCAGCCTCGAGAGTCGGACAGCGTGATGGACACCCGGGTGTCCAGGGCCAGCGTGCCAGGGTCGACCACGACGGAGCCACCGTCGACGGGCAGCACGACGCCGTTGACGTAGGAGGCGGCGTCGGACAGCAGCCAGCCGATGACAGCGGCCACCTCCTCGGGTCGCGCCGGCCGACGCTGGGGTACGACGGCGGTGGCCAGCCGGTAGGCGTCCTCGGTGGAGATCCCCCGCTCTGCGGCGAGCTCGGTCATCTCCCTGTCGCCCATCTCGGTGGCGGTCCAACCCGGGCAGACCGCGTTGGCACGCAGGCCGTGGGGGCCGTGGTCGACGGCCAGCGACTGCATGAGCATCTGGAGCCCCGCCTTGCTCGCGGAGTACGCCGCCATGCCGTCAGCCGCCCGCAGGGCCGCCACCGACGACACCGCCACCACGGCGCCACGCGCGGCGAGCAGGTGGGGCAGCGCCGCTCGCACCAGGAGGAACGGCGAGGTGAGGTTGACGCGCAGCGTCTCCTCCCACTGCTCGNGGGTGAGGTCGCCGACNCGTCCGAGATGGATGATGCCGTGGTTGAGGACGAGGCCGTCGAGACGCCCGTACGTCGCCACCGCCTCATNCACGACCCTCGCGACGTCGTCAGCCCGACCCACGTCGGCCACGCACACGTGCGCGCCCGTCTGCTCGGCGACCGCCCGCAGCGGAGCCTCCCGGCGTCCGCAGATGACGACGCTGTCGCCGCGCGCGGCGAGCGTCCGCGCGACAGCGGCCCCGATGCCGGTGCCACCGCCGGTGACCAGGACGACGCGCCCGCTGCCGGTGCCCACCTCGCTCACGAGACGGCGACGGTGTCGAGGAAGNAGTCCACGAGCGCCGCCGCTCGCACCCGGACGTCGGCATCGAGGGAGGCGATGTGGTCCAGCAGGACATCGGGATCGAGTCCGCGGGCGCGGGCGTCCTCCGCGCCGCCGCCCTCGAGCCAGCCGCGGACGCTGTCGGCATCGACCTCGGGGTGGAACTGCACGGCGAGATTGCGTCGCAGCACGAACGCCTGGGTCGCAGCGGCGTTGCTGCCGAGGACCGTGGCATCGGCCGGCGCCACGAAGCGGTCGTGGTGCCACTGCGTCCAGATGCCGGCGATGGCCGGAACGCCGGCGACCACGTGCGGGCCGATCTCCGGCGCGGCGGACGCGACGACCTCGCCACCGTGGGCCTGGGCGAGCATCTGGCCACCGAAGCAGATCCCGAAGACCGGTACGCCGGCCTCGTCGGCCGCCTGCAGCATGTCGAGCTCGGGCTTGACCCACGAGGCGACCTGGTCGCTGTAGACGCTCCACCTGGCACCGAGGACCAGGACCGCGTCGTAGCCGCGCGGGTCGGGGAACTCGGCCTCGACGCCCGGGTCCTCGAACCGGTCCGGCGGGATCACCTGGATCCGCTCGATGTCGTAGCCGCGGTCGGCGAAGCGATCCTCGATGCCCCCGGCTGCCAGGTAGTCGTGACCGATGAGCAGCAGCCGCTTGCCCGGTGCCGTCGTACTCGTGCTCGTGCTCATCAGGCCATCGCCTCGGCTCGCTTGATGACGTCCGTGCAGAACGCCTCCATCTGGGATTGGTCGTCGATGTACATCGAGGGCTTGATGCAGAACGTGGTGAAGCCCTGCTCCAGCTGCTCGGGGATCGAGTCCATCGACTCGCCCAGGTCCGCCAGGGAGTGGTCGTCGGGGAAGGAGTAGCGCACGCCGCCGACCATCTCCAGGTCCGCGATGTCACGTCCGGCAGCGGCCATCCGGTCGCGGATGATCGCCAGGTCCTCCGGCGTCGGACGCCCGAGCGGGTGGAAGCCGTGGCCGTACCTGACCAGCCGCTCCACGACCGCGCCGTGCGCCCTCTGCCCACCGAACCACATCCGCGGCCCCTCCGGCCGGAACGCCTTGGGCTCGAGGTAGATGTCCTCGAAGTCGAAGTAGCGGCCGTGGTGGCTGGCCGGGGACTGCTGGAAGACCAGATCCATGACCTCGAGCTGCTCGTCGAGGATCTTCCCGCGCTCCCCGAAGGGCACGCCCATCGCGGCGTACTCGTCCCTGCTCCAGCTCACGTTGGGCTGGACGACGAGGCGGCCCTCGCAGAGCAGGTCCAGGGTGCCCAGCTCCCGGGCGAGCAGCAGTGGGTGCCGCAGCGGGGCGAGGACGGCGGCGGCCACCAACCTGACCCGGGACGTGACGGCAGCGATCGAGGAGAACAGCATGAGCGAGTTCGGCCACGGCATCAGCGGGTCCTGGTTGCCCGGCATCGCGTAGTCGCGCGGGTTGCCCATCACGCCCTTGTCGCTGGCGTCGGGCCCCAGGACGACGTGCTCGGAGATCATCACCGAGTCGAAGCCGGTGTCCTCCGCGATCCGGGCCCAGGTGATCAGGTCGCCCAGGCGGCGACCGTCGGTCAGGGTCCAGTTCTCGCTGAGGATCATCAGCATGCGAGGAGCGGGCATGGGGAGGTTCCTCAGTGGGTGTTGGACAGGTCGGGCTTGCGGATCCCGCGGAACTCCCAGTCGCCGCCCTTGGCGGTGGAGAGGACCTCCTCGCTCTCGGTCGGCTGCGCGCCGACGTCGCTGCGGATCGGGGTCGGGCCCTCGACGATGTGGTTGCGCAGCGTGCCCAGCCCCTCGACCTCGACCTCGACGACGTCGCCGGGGTAGACGGTGCGTGAGATGGCGGGGGTGCCGGACATCAGGATGTCCCCGGGCTGCAGGGTGATCGTGCGCGCGATGTCGGCGACGAGGTAGTGCATGTCCCACTTCATCTCGTCGGTGTTGCCGTCCTGGCGGACCTCGCCGTTGACCAGGGTGCGGATCCGCTTGCCGCGGAAGTCCCAGCCCTCCACGATGCCGGGCCCGATCGGGCACAGCGTGTCGGCGCCCTTGACCCGCAGCATCGACCCGGAGTCGGTGTCGCGGAAGTCGTGGAGGCCGTAGTCGTTGCCGATGGAGTAGCCGCGGATGTAGTCCCCTGCCTCCTGCGGCGAGATGTTGCGGGCCGTGCGGCCGATGACGATGGCGATCTCGCCCTCGTAGTTGAGCCACTTGCAGCCCTGGGGCCGGACCACCGCCGACTGGTGCGCGTTGAGCGCGGAGACCGGCTTGTGGAAGTACGTCGGCGCCGGCGGCAGCTTGGTCATCATCTCCTCGACGCGAGAGGAGTAGTTCAGGTGGACGCAGACGATCTTGCTCGGCGTCACCGGGGGCAGGTGCGTCGCCTCCGCGATCGCCACGGTGCGGCCGTCGCCGGCGACGAGGGTCTCCCCCTCCCGGCGTACGTCGACGGCGTTGCCGTCCAGCAGGATCCGGCGGTACTCGGTGGTTCCGGTCATCTCAGGTCCTCTCTCAGCCCGCGGCCGGTACGTCGGCACCGGGGGCGCCCGTCTGCCGGGCGTAGTCGGGGTCGGCGGGCGTACGACGGGGCGCCGGGAACCCGTCCTCGGGACGGTCGAACCACAGGTGCACCTGGCCCGTGCCGACGGAGTTCTCGTACTCGCCGTACTGGCGGGCGGCGGCGGTGCAGTCACCCTCGCCGAGCGCACCGATCATCATCAGGTAGTGCTGGAAGCGGGCTTCAGGCTTGAACCGGTAGAAGTCCTCCATCGTGTCGAGCACCCGGGCNTGGTCACCCGCCTTGAACCACGCGATGCGCTCGGCGTCGGCCGCTGCTGCCTCGGGGGTGAAGATGTGCTCGGCACCTGCCGCCTCGTGGTCGCGCAGCTGGCGNAGCGGCCAGAAGGTGTGCGACATGGCGCCGGATGCGATGAGCAGCACCCTGCGGTCGGAGGCAGCGATCGCGTCACCGAGNGCGCGACCGAGGCGCAGCGCGTCCTCGGCGTCGGCGGTCTGGCACACGCCGATCGAGATCCACCTCTTGTCGGGCAGGCCCTGGCCGAGGAACTCCCACACGTTGGTCGTCGCATAGAAGATCGGCAGCTCGTCGTCCTCGATGGCGGTGATCCAGGTGGAATGCTCCGCCGCCCGGTCCGCGACGAGGTGGGCGAGCTCGGGGTCGCCGAGGAAGTCGTAGGGCCGCTGCGTCATGCCGCGTGGCAGCTCCTCGGAGGTGAACAGGCCCTTGCGCCGCTCCTGCGCGGTCACGACCCACTCCACGGTGGTCGCCCAGTGCGAGTCGAGGACCACGACCGTGTCGTAGTCGACGACGTCGAACACATCCCGGCGCAACTGTCGCAGGCCCGACACGAGGGTGCTGTCCTTGCCGTTGTTCAGCTCGCGCCGGGTCTCCTCCGGCAACACGATGGTGGGGACGTGCGCGATCAGGCCCGCACCGACGATCTCACCCATCAGGACTCCCCTCCCGCGGTTCGCTCGGACCAGCCGGTCGGCGCGAACACGCTGTTCTTGACGTCGGTGTAGAAGTCGAAGGACCAGATGCCGCCCTCACGACCGATGCCCGACTTGCCGTTGCCGCCGAAGGGGGCACGCAGGTCGCGGACGAAGAAGCAGTTGACCCACACGGTGCCGGCATCGAGCGCCGCCGAGACCCGCTCGGCCCGGTCCCGATCACCGGTGACGATCGTCGCGGCGAGGCCGAAGCGGCTGTCGTTGGCCCTGGCCACCGCCTCCGCCTCGGTCTCGAAGGTGCTGATCGTGACGACGGGGCCGAAGACCTCCTCGGTCATGATCTCGGAGTCGTCGCGGGCACCGACCAGGATCGTGGGCGAGTAGTAGAGCCCGCCGAGCTCGGTGTTCGGGCCGCCGCCGAGCAGCGCCTCCGCCCCGTCGGCGAGCGCTCGCTCCACGAACCCGGAGACCTGCTCGAAGTGGCGGCGCGCGACCAGGGCCGAGACGTCCGTCGCCTCGTCGCGCGGATCCCCCTGGACGAGCTTCGAGGCACCCTCGACCACCCGGCGGGTGAACTCGTCGGCGATCGCGGAGTGGACGTACATCCGAGCGGCCTTGAGGCAGACCTGGCCGGCGTTGTCGAACTGCTCCACCGCGATCTCGACGGCGAGGTCGAGATCGGCGTCCTCGAAGACCAGCAGCGGCGACTTGCCGCCGAGCTCGTAGGACAGGGGCACGATGTTCGTCGCCGCCGCCCGCGCGATCACACCGGCGGTCGGGACCGAGCCCGTGAACGCGAGCCGGTTGATATCCGGGTGCGCGGTCAGCGGAGCGCCCGCCTCGGCGCCGGTGCCCTGCACGACGTTGAACACACCGGCAGGAACGCCGGCCTGGTGCATGATGTCGGCGAGCAGGCTCGCGGTCAGCGGTGCCCACTCCGGCGGCTTGACGACGACCGTGTTGCCGGCGGCGAGGGCCGGACCGATCCGCCAGGTGGCGAGCATCAGGGGCGCGTTCCAGGGCGTGATGATCGCTACCACGCCGGCGGGGTCGTAGGTGATCCGCTCGCGGTGCCCGCGGCCAGGAACCTCCAGGTCGGGGTGCCCGAGCTCGTGCTCGGCGAAGTCGGCGAACGCGCGGAAGTTCATCGCCACCCGCGGCATCACTCCACGGCGGTGCGAGCGCAGGAGCGACCCGTTGTCACGGGTCTCGACGACCGCGAGGTCCTCGATCCGGGCCTCGATGCCGTCGGCGACAGCGCGCAGGATGTCGCTGCGCTCCTTGACGGGCAGGGCGGCCCAGGCCGGGAAGGCAGCGCGGGCCGCGGCCACCGCTGCGTCGACCTCGCTGGCGGTGCCCGCATGGACCTCGGCCAGCGGCTGCTCGTCGATCGGGCTGATGTCGGTGAAGGTCGAGGCGGAGGCGACGCGCTCGCCACCGATCCAGTGTCGGGTGTCGACCTCGACGCCCTCGACGACGGCGATGTGCTGGTCCACCTCGTGGGCAGTCTCGCAGGCGATCTCGCGGGTGCTCATCGGGTGGCCTCCGCCTGCTGCGGGGTGAGGTTCGCGAGCGACGTACCGCCGTCCCAGACCACGCCGACCTGGCGGTAGTAGCCGCCGATGATCTCCTGGACGGGCAGTCGGTGCAGCTCCTCGGTCGGTGACTCGAACAGCTCGAGCTCGACGTCGCCGGCCCAGGCCGGGCCGGCCTCGAAGGAGCTGGCGCCGGAGGCGATGAGCTCGACGTACGCGTCCGGGCTGTTCTTCGCGATGCCGGGGTAGACCCGGTGGTGGGCCATCGGGTGGCCGTTGACGAAGCCGTTGGTGGGCGACTCCTCGCGCAGCGTCAGCACGGCCTGGGCCAGCCGGCGGTCACCGGCGGCGAGGGTCGCGCCGAAGACGCCGCCGGGCGCGATCTGCGGGGCGCCCTGGCTGAACGGGTGCGGGCGCGTCTGCCACATCGAGCCGAGCTTCTTCGGGTAGCCCTGGTGCATGCCGCGGGCGATCGCGAAGTCCTTGTCGACCCAGATGTAGACGCAGCGGGAGTACGTGACGCCCTCGAACGCGCACCGGACGACGACGAACGCCTCCTTGTACTGCGAGCGCACCGGGTCGAGCAGCTCCTCGCGACTGCTCGAGCACGACTGCCAGTCGGCCCAGATCAGCGCAACGGCGCCAGGGTCCTCAGGCGCGAGCTCCAGCGGCTCCGGCAGCAGCTCCGCGACCCGAGCGGGATCGGTGCGGTACTCGACGGTGAGGAGGTCGCCGGAGTAGTACCACGGCGGTGACGGGATCACCGACGACCGGCCGGTCGCGGTCCGGGGGAAGAAGAACCCCTGCAGGTTGGTCATCGGTCCTCGCTCGGTCAAGGAATCAGGATCGTTCGGATCCGTACGATATCCACTCCATGACGGAAAGGCCACCCTTGCGCCCAACCTTTTGCGGGGATATTGTTCGGACCCGAACGATCTACCTCTCGATGGATGGAGTCCCCGTGGACAAGCCGCCGTACGTCGCCCTGGAGGATGTCGACCTGGTCGACCTCGACCGCTTCGTCGGGCCCGAGGCGTGGGGCATGCTCGACACGCTGCGCCGCGAGGACCCGGTCCACTTCCAGCGCGAGACCGACGGCGGCAGCGGCTTCTGGGCCATCACGAAGCACGCCGACATCTGCGAGGTCGACAAGGACCCCGAGACGTTCACCTCGACGAACTTCGTGAACCTCGAGGAGGTCGAGCCGGAGCTGCAGGACGCCCGTCGGTCCATCCTCGAGATGGACGGCCTGCGCCACCGCGCCCTGCGCAAGCTGATCTCGCGCGAGTTCAGCCGGCCCAACCTGATGCGCAACTACGAGGCGCTGCTGCGTGACATCACCCGTACGACGGTCGACGCCGCGCTGGCGAAGGGCGAGTTCGACTTCGTGGCCGACGTCAGCGCCGACTTCCCGATCCAGGTGCTGGCGCGGCTGCTCGACGTACCGCAGGAGAAGACCGGCCAGCTCATCGAGTGGGGCAACCAGATCATCGGCTTCTCCGACCCCGAGCATGCAGCGGTGCTGATCGACGATCCGGAGAGCGAGAAGTACAAGCACCTGCCGTTCCGCTCCCCCATCTCGCAGGAGGTCTTCGACTACGGTCGCGAGCTCGCCGCGCACCGCAAGGGCGGCGACGGCACCGACCTGGTCAGCCAGCTGGTCAACAAGATCCCCGAGGACGGCCAGGCGATCTCGGCCTCGGAGTACGACTCCTACTTCCTGCTGCTCGTCGTCGCCGGCAACGAGACCACCAGGCACACCATCACGCACTCGATGCTGGCGCTGCTCGAGCACCCCGAGCAGCTCGCGAGGCTGCAGGCCGACCCGTCCCTGATCCCNGACGCGGTCGAGGAGTTCNTGCGGTGGGCCTCGCCGGTCTACCACTTCCGCCGGACCGCGACGCGNGACGTCGAGCTGCGCGGCAGGCAGATCAGGGAGGGNGACAAGGTCGTGATGTGGTTCGCCTCGGGCAACCGCGACGAGGACGTCTTCGACAACCCCTACGACTTCGACGTGACCCGCAAGAACGTCGATCACGTCACCTTCGGCAAGGGCAGCCCGCACCTGTGCATGGGCAACAACCTGGCCCGCATGGAGATCCGGCTCATGTTCGAGGAGCTGATCCCCCGGCTCGGCTCGATCGAGCTCACCGGCGAGGTACGGCGGGTCCGCAGCAACTTCGTCAACGGCATCAAGACGCTGCCGGTCAAGGTCACCACGAAGGGCTGAGGGCCGGCCTCAGCCCTCGTCCGCCACCAGGCGGCGCAGGATCTTGCGGACCTGCAGCGCCGCGAGGTCGGCGGCGACGTTCACGTCCTCGCCGTAGCCGTCGCGGTCGATCACGCCCTGCATGGTCTCGAGGATCTCGCGGACCTTCAGGTAGTAGGACTCGAAGATCGGCCGCAGTACGTCGGTGGTCTCCCGGCCCGGNGCGAAGTTCCGACTGACCCGCCAGATGTGGCGGGTGTGCCGNTGGTCGATGGGCGTCACGGCGTGGGTGAAGCGGAAGGTCTGCGTGCCGCCCTCCTCGGCCGGGANCAGGACGTCCCACCGGTCNGCCCACAGACCGGGGGCGAGGAAGGCCCCTTCCTCGCGTTGGGGGTAGGCCGCCGTGCCGGCAACGCCCGACACCTTCGCCTGCCATTCCGGCATCGGCGCGGCCGGCCAGTCGCGGCGGAAGGACACCGTGGTCTCGGTGAGCTCGACCTGCAGCGCGGGGGCGACGCCGGCGAGCGCAGGCGGGGAGATGACCGGGTCCACCACCGCCACGTGGGTGATGTCGGCGAAGTTGTCGTGCAGCAGCCGCACGTGGGCGGCGGTCTCCCACTGACCGCCGAAGGTCTCCCAGGAGTCCTCGGTCAGCCACGGCGTGGCGATCGGCCGGCGCAGGTCGGCGAGCGTGGGCTCGCCGAGCCACACCCACACCAGGCCGCCCTCCTCCCGGACCGGGTACGCCGGCACGCGGGCGCCGTAGGGCACCTGCTCCTGCGACGGCACCCGCACGCACGCGCCGCTGCGGTCGTACGCGAAGCCGGAGTAGCCCGACACGATCACGTCACCGTCGACGTGGCCGAGGCTGAGCGGATAGGGGCGATGGGCATCGCGGTCGCCGAGGGCGACGGCCGTTCCCTCCGTCGTCCGGAACAGCACGACGGGCCGGTCCAGGGCGCGGGTGCCGAAGGGCTCGCGGGTGATCTCCTCGGAGGTCGCCAGCGCGTACCACGCGTTGCGCGGATAGCCGAGGCTGCTGTGGTCCTTCACGTCCTTCATGGCCCCTCCTCAGAGGTCAAGGGTCAGCCGGCCGGAGCGGCAGCGCGACACGCAGATCATCATGAACTCGTTCGAGGCTCGCTCCTCCTCGTTGAGGATCGAGTCGCGGTGGTCGACCTCGCCGTCCACGACCTCGGTCTCGCAGGTGCCGCAGACGCCCTCCAGGCAGGAGCCGACGACACTGACGCCCGCGTCCCGGCAGACCTCGAAGACCGACTTGTCCGACGGCACCTCGAGGGTGAGCCCCGATCGCTGCAACACCAGCTCGAACGCCTCGTCGTCGGTCGCGTCGACCTCCTTGGCGGCGAACCGCTCGAGATGCAGGCTGCCCGCGGGCCAGGCCGCGCAGCGCTGTTCGACGGCGTCCAGGAAGGGGGTCGGGCCGCACGCGTAGACCAGCGTGCCCGGCTGCGGCGTGCCGAGCAGCGCGTCCAGATCCGGGAAGCCGTCGGTGTCCTGCGGCACGAGCGTCACCCGCTCGCCGTACGCCGCCAGCTCCTCGCGGAACGCCATCGAGGAGAGCGAGCGGCCGCCGTACACCAGCCGCCAGTCCGCGCCGGAGGCCTCCGCCTCCAGGATCATCGGCAGCATGGGGGTGATCCCGATCCCGCCGGCGAGGAACAGGTAGCGCCGCGATGCCACGAACGGGAAGTGGTTGCGCGGGCCGCGGACGGTGACCGACGTACCGGCGGCGACCTCGGCGTGCACGGCCTTGGAGCCGCCGCGACTGTCCGGAGCGCGGAGCACCCCCACGCGCCAGCGACCGGCGTCGGACGGGTTGCCGCACAGCGAGTACTGGCGGACCAGGTCGTCGCCCAGCACCAGGTCGATGTGGGCGCCCGGCGTCCACGGCGGGAGGGCCGAGCCGTCGGCGGCCGCGAGCGTCAGCGCGACCACGTCCTCGGCCACGATGGTNGCCTCGACGACCGTCAGGTCCGCCTCGAACTCGCGCACGANGGGTTGCGATGTCATGGGTGTCTCCTTGTCCCCGATGTCNTAGACCGCTCCGGGCNCCCGCTCACAGGTGGTAGGCGTACTCCCGGAACTCCCAGTCGGTGACCCAGCGGTGGAAGCGCTCGAGCTCGTTGCGCTTGTAGGCCACGAAGGTCTCGACGAAGGCCGGGCCGAGCAGCTCGGCGAGGTCCTTGTCCTGCTCCAGGGCATCGATCGCGGCACCGAGACTGTCAGGCAGCTTGTCGGCCTTCGACGTGTCGTAGCCGTAGCCCTCGAGCTTGGCCGGGGGCACCAGCTCGTCGCGGATACCCAGGTACGCCGCGGCCAGCAGGCCGGCGATCGCCAGGTAAGGGTTGGCCGACGCGTCGCCCAGGCGCAGCTCCATCCGTGACGCCCGGCCGCGCTCGGGCGGGATCCGCACCATGGCGCTGCGGTTGTCCAGGCCCCAGTCGACCAGCCACGGCGCGAGCGTGTCGGGGCCGAACCGCTTGTAGGAGTTGATCGTCGGGTTGCTGATCGCGGCCAGGGCCGGGGCGTGCGCGAGCACGCCCGCGATCGCGGAACGGGCGACCGTGGACAGCCCGTCCTCGCCGGCAGGATCGTCGAAGACCGGGCGGCCTTCGGCGTCGGTCGTGCTGAAGTGGATGTGGAAGCCGGAGCCGCCCTCGTCGTTGAACGGCTTGGCCATGAAGGTGGCCAGCTTGCCGCGTCGCCGCGACAGCTCCTGCACGGCGGTCTTGAACCGGAACGCGCGGTCGGCGGCGTCGAGCGCCTCGGAGTGCCACAGGTTGATCTCGAACTGACCGCTGCAGAACTCGTGGTTCGCCGCCACCACGTCGATGTCGTACGCCGCCAGGTCGCGCAGCGAGGACAGCAGGGTGTTCTCGGGGTCACCCTTGAGGCCCGCCACGTAGACGTTGCCCGCCGCCTCGCCGTACCGGCGATACCCATGGAGGGCGCTCGGGTCCGGCTCGAGCACGTAGAACTCCAGCTCCGGGCCGATGATGGGGCTCATGCCCAGCTCGGCGAACCGGTCGACGACCCGCTTGAGGACGTTGCGCGGCCCCTCCTCCGAGCGCGACCCGTCCGGGTTGTAGACGTCGGCGATCACGTGGGCGACGCCGGGCTCCCACGGCACCGCCCGGACNGTGGACAGGTCGGGGAAGGCCACGATGTCCGGCAGGCCNGCCGACAGNCCGCCCGCGATGTCGATGACGTCNCCCATCGGNGAGGTGGCGTAGACCGAGCGGCAGAACGCCACGCCGTCGCCGACGGTGCGGTCGAGCTTGTCGACCAGCACGTCACGGCCGCGCTCGATGCCG
>Ga0058694_1000057_pt1 | contig 70215 bp, 74 predicted proteins | sample AgamicOrSfrz_FD_55041 | JGI IMG/M metagenome (GOLD analysis project Ga0058694, IMG submission 55041) | Agave microbial communities from Guanajuato, Mexico - Or.Sf.rz | ecosystem: Host-associated > Plants > Phyllosphere > Phylloplane/Leaf | place: Guanajuato, Mexico | collected 2012-05-30 | reverse complement strand
CAGTCCGTCCCGCTCGAACCGCGTGATCCTCATCTGGGTCCCTCCCCCTTGTGCACCACGTCGTAGACCTCACGCTTGGGCAGCCCCGCGAGCCGGGCCACGTCGGCGATCGCCTCCTTGCGGGTCGCGCCCTCGGCCTCGAGCTCAGCGACCGCCGCACGCAGGCTGGCCGGGTCGCCGGCCACGCTGGCCAGCCCAGCGGGCGCGCCCTGCACGACCAGGGTGACCTCACCGCGGATGCCCTCGCCCGCCCACGAGACCAGGTCGCCGAGGGGCCCCCGGCGTACCTCCTCGTGGGTCTTGGTGAGCTCGCGGCACACGGCCGCGGGGCGGTCCGCGCCGAACGCCGCACGCATCGCCTCGAGCGCCGCCAGCGTGCGGTGGGGCGCCTCGAAGAAGACCATCGTGCGCTCCTCCCCCGCCAGGGCGGCGAGGCGGCGCGACCGTTCACCCGCCTTGCGGGGCAGGAANCCCTCGAAGCAGAACCGGTCGACGGGCAGCCCGCTGACGGCCAGGGCGGTGAGCACCGCGGACGGCCCCGGCACCGCGGTGACGGCGACGTCCTCGGCGACGGCCGCGGCGACCAGGCGGTAGCCGGGGTCGGAGACCGACGGCATGCCGGCATCGGTCACCAGCAGCACCCGCTCGCCCGCCAGCAGCGCCTCGAGCAGGGCGGGCGTCCGCGCCTGCTCGTTGCCCTCGAAGTAGGACACGACACGACCGCTGATCGTCACGCCGAGGTCGTTGGTGAGCCGCTTCAGGCGCCGGGTGTCCTCCGCTGCGATCACGTCGGCGGTGCTCAGCTCCTCCGCCAGCCGCGGCGGCGCGTCACCGACCCGGCCGATCGGCGTCGCCGCGAGCACCAACACGCCTGGAGCGACACCCTGACTCACGCGCCCATCGTAGAGTTCACGATCGTGACGACCGCGACGCCCGCCCGCGATGGCCTCAGGGAGACGATCTCGCGTACGGCGGCCGGCCGGCCGGTGCCCTCGGCGTGGCGCCGCGCCTCGCGGCGCGCGTCGGACGAGGACCCGGTGATCAGCTGGGTCGTCTCGATCGGCATCACCGTCTTCTCCTTCCTGCTGCGACTGTGGCACCTCGGCACCCCGAAGGTGTTCGAGTTCGACGAGACCTACTACGCCAAGGACGCCTGGTCGCTGCTGCACTACGGGTTCGCGAAGAACCCCGTGGCCGACGCCGACAAGNTGATCCTGGCGGGCACCACCGACCCGTCGAAGGTCTTCGGCACCGGGCCGGAGATGGTGGTCCATCCCGACGTCGGCAAGTGGCTGATCGCCGCGGGCGAGAAGGTCTTCGGGATGGACACCTTCGGGTGGCGGATCTCGGCCGCCGTGGTCGGCTCGCTGATGATCCTGGTGCTGATCCGGCTGGTGCGCCGCATGACCGGCTCGACCCTGCTCGGCGCGGTCGCGGGGCTGCTGCTCAGCTTCGACGGCCTGGAGTTCGTGCTGTCCCGCCTCGGCCTCCTCGACATCTTCGGCGCGTTCTTCATCCTGCTGGCGGTCACCTTGATGGTCGTCGACCGCGACTGGTATCGCGACCGGATGGCCCGCCTGGTCCCCGACCAGGTCACCGGTCCGCGTGCCTTCGGCCCGGTGCGCCGCCTCCTCCTGCGTCCGTGGCTGCTCGCCGCCGGCATCGCGTGGGGGCTGGCCCTGGGCACCAAGTGGGACGCCGTCTACCCGCTGGCGGCCTTCTCGATCCTCTACGTCGCCTGGTGTGCGGGNGCCCGTCGCATGTTCGGCGTCTCGTGGGCCCGCAGCAAGGCGCTGCTGGCCGACGGCGTACCGGCCTTCGTGCACCTCGTGGTCGTCGCCGGCATCGTCTACACCGCGACCTGGACCGGCTGGCTGGTCAATCACCACCAGTACGAGACGTCGCTGTCCTCNACCCAGTACACCCAGTACACCGGGCACGGGCACTGCGGCGGGGACGGCAACCACACCTTCATCGCCGACAACCCNAACCCCAACGCCAAGTGGCCCACCGCGAAGGAGCCGGAGCAGCACGGGCTCGCCGGCCTCGAGCAGGCGCTGCAGTCGCTGTGGTACTACCACCGCGACGTCTACACCTTCCACACCCACTTCCTGAACTGCGCCACCCACACCTACGCCTCCAAGCCGTCGGGCTGGCCGCTGCTGAACCGCCCCGTCGGGGTGGCTGCCGACACCGGCATCCAGCCGGGCGCGGTCGACGGCGGGCAGAGATGTACGGCGCCGGCCGGCAGCGACTGCCTGCGCCAGGTCCTGCTGCTGGGCACGCCGGTNCTGTGGTGGGGCGGCGCCCTGGCCCTGATCGCGGCCGGGATCCTGTGGATCGGTGCCAGGGACTGGCGCTACGGGCTCGCGGTGGTCGGTGCGCTCTCGACCTGGCTGCCGTGGCTGCAGTACGCCGCCCGGCCCATCTTCAGCTACTACGCCATCTCCATGCTGCCGTTCACCGTCATCGCCATCACCTTGATCATGGGCCGCCTCATCGGCACCGCCCGGGTCTCGACGCCCCAGCGCACGGTCGGGGTGGTGATCTCGGGCGCCTTCTTCATGCTGGTGCTGGTCAACTTCGCCTGGTTCTGGCCCATCTACACCAACGCNCTGCTCACCCACAGCCAGTGGCTCGACCGGATCTGGTTCTCCCGGTGGATCTGATGCGGTCGCGACTCACCTGGGCCGCCCTGGCGGCCGACGTCATCTGCGTCATCGGCTTCGCGGCCGGCGGCAAGTCGGCCCACGACGAGTCCTCGACGTGGTGGGTGATCGGCCGGATCGCGTGGCCGTTCCTGCTCGCCTGCCTCATCGGGTGGGCAGTGGTGTCGCTCCGCCGCTGGGACCCCCTGCGGTGGCGTCCCGCGGGCGTGGCGGTGCTGGCCTCGACGTACGTCCTGGGGATGGTGCTGCGGGTGATCAGCGGTCGCGGGATCGCGGTCGGGTTCCTCATCGTGGCGATCTGCTTCCTGGCGCTCACGATGCTCGGCTGGCGCCTGATCGCGGNGCTGGNGCGCCGCCGGTCGAGCTGATCCCNGGGTCGGGCTGACGCGCGCCGACCGGGCTAGGTCCCCGAGGAGGTGCTCCANCGCTCCTCGATGCGGCCGAGCTTCCAGACGGCCAGCGCCAGNACCCAGGCGGTGAGGAACAGCGCCACGATCGCGTAGCCGGCGTAGTCCAGCGGCACCGAGGCGATCGCCGCGATCGGACCGCCGGTGATGTCGGCGCGGTCGGCGATCACGCCCACCAGCTCGATCGTGCCGATGACCAGGGCGACCGCCACCGAGATCGAGGTGATGGTGAGGTTGTAGAAGATCTTGCGCACCGGCTGGGCGTTGGCCCAGCCATAGGCGGCGTTCATGAACACGCCGTCGACGGTGTCGGCCAGGCACATGGCCGCCGCGAACAGGATCGGCAGCACGAGGATGGCGTAGAACGGCAGCTGGAACGCAGCCGCTCCGCCGGCGAGCACCAGCAGGCCGACCTCCGTGGCGGTGTCGAAGCCGAGGCCGAACAGCACACCGATCGGGTAGATGTGCCACGGCTTGCGCACCGACCTGGTCAGCCCGCCCAGGAAGCGGTTCATGAAGCCGCGCTCGTCCAGCCGGCGCTCCAACTCGGCCTCGTCGAAGCGGCCCCGGCGCAGGTCACGGAAGACCCGCAGGATGCCGAGCAGGGTGACCAGATTGAGCAGGCCGAGGACCCACAGGAAGACCCCGGAGACGCTGGGGCCGATGAGGCCGGTGACCGTGTGCAGCCGGGAGCTGCCGTCCTCGACCGGACCGACCAGCGCCTTCACGCCGAGCGAGAGCAGGAAGGAGAGCACGAACACGATCGTGGAGTGCCCGAGGGAGAACCAGAACCCGACGCTGAGCGGCTTGGCGGGGGTCCGGGCCTGGCCCTGGTCCTGGCCCGGCCCGTCGGCGCGCGTAGCGGCGGTGGCGGTGTCGGTGGCGGCGTCAGCGAGCAGCTTGCGCGTGGTGTTGTCCACCGCGGCGATGTGGTCGGCGTCGAACGCATGCCTCAGCCCGAAGGTGTAGGCGAGCACTCCGACGCCGACGGTGAAGACCGGATGGTCGCCACCGAGGTGGAAGTGCTGCGGCGCCACCAGCCCGAAGAGGACCGCGAACCCCGCGACGTGCAGGCCGACGATCACCGCCGCCATCGCGGCGAGGGTACGGCGGTCGGCAGAGCTCAGGCTGGCGCGGAACGCTCCGAGCTGACCCATCCCCACCTCCGTCGCCGTGCTTATTGCGAATGTATCGCAACAAGGAGGAGTTGGCGACGGCCGGGGTAGTCCCTAACGAACGGACCCCCGACACGCCGACGGGGAGGGTCCGATCGTTAGGGACTACCCCAGCAAGACCGGATGTCACATCCACCCCGACCAATTCGTCGAGACGAAGAACGACCCGACGATGGAAGGATCCGCACCATGAAGACCATGACGTGCCAGCAGCTGGGCGGCCCGTGCGAGCTCGCTCACCGGGGCAGCACGGCCGACGAGGTGATCAAGGCCCAGGACAAGCACCTCAAGGAGATGACGGCCTCGGGCGACGAGGCGCACCTGCCTGCCCGGGCGGCCATGAAGGGTCGCTGGAAGAACCCGATCGCGGGGATGGGCTGGTACCACGACGTGAAGCGGACGTTCGCGGGACTGCCCGAAGACTGACGCCGCCCTGACAGGCGCGCGGCGGCCGGGCTTGGCGGGCGCGGGATGAGGGCACTGCTGTCGCCATGGGTCCTGATGAGACGGCGGGGCGGTACGCCGCGATCGCCCGCCTGTTGCTGCGCCATGGCCGCTCCGACCTGCTTGCGGACGCCGGCCTCGACGGTCTCGACGCTGCGGGCGACGCCGGCATGATCGGCGTGGAGCCGAGCCACGCGGCTGCCGACTTCGCCACTGACCTGGAGTCGATGGGTCCGACGTTCATCAAGCTCGGTCAGCTGCTCTCGACCCGGTTCGACCTGTTGCCCGCCTCCTACACCGCTGCGCTGAGCCGGCTGCAGGACGAGGTCGAGCCGATCGATGTGCAAGCCGTGCGCGAGACCATCGCCGAGGAGCTCGCGGGCGACGTACGACATCTGTACGCCGACTTCGACCCCGAGCCGGTCGCGGCGGCATCGCTGGGCCAGGTGCACCGAGCCCGGCTGCGCAACGGTCGTGAGGTGGCGGTCAAGGTGCAGCGGCCGGGCGTCCAGGAGAGCGTCGAGGGCGACATGGCCGTCCTGGCGCGTATCGCCGCCGTGGCCGACAAGGGCAGCGCCCTGGGCAGGACCTACGGCTTCGGAGCGCTGCTGCGCGAGTTCGACCGCTCACTGCGGCGCGAGCTGGACTACCGGCGCGAAGCCCGCAACCTGATCCGCTTCGCGGAGCTCACCAGCGGCTACGACCTGCTGGTGGTGCCCGAGCCGGTGCTCGAGCTGACCAGCCGGCGTGTCCTGACCATGGACTTCATCGAGGGCCGCAAGGTGACCGAGGTCGGGCCACTGGGCGTCCTCGATCTCGACGCGCCGCGGATGGTGAACCAGCTCTTCTCGGCCTACCTCAACTCCATCCTCGACCACGGCTTCCTGCACGCCGACCCCCATCCGGGCAACCTGCTGGTCACCCCTGACGCCCGACTGGGCATCATCGACCTCGGCATGGTCGCCACCATCCCGCCCCGGGTCCAGGACAAGGTGGTGCGTCTGCTGGTGGCGATCGGCGACGACAACGGGGAGCTGGCGGCACGCGTGCTCGCCGACCTGGGCCAGCCGTTGGATCGGTTCGACGCCGTGGCGTTCCGTGACGATGTGACGCACCTGGTCTCCGACGCCGTCGCCGATGGCCCCGATCTCCAGGCCGGCCGGGTGCTGGTGGAGTTGAGCCGGCTCTCCGGGGTGCATGGGCTCAGGCCGCCGCCGGAGATGGCGATGGTCGGCAAGGCGCTGCTCAACCTCGACCAGAGCACGCTGCACCTCGACCCGGACTTCGTGCCGGCCGATGCCATCCGGGCCAACCTGCCGCACATCCTGCGGGGCGGCCTGCACACCTCGCCGGGCGCTCTGGTCACCGCGGCGCTGGACGCCAAGGAGTTCACCGCGCAACTGCCGAGGCGGGCCAACCGGATCCTCGACAGCCTCGCCGACGGGGAGCTGCGGCTGCGGGTCGACGCGTTGGACGAGGAACGGCTGCACACCGTGCTGCATCGAGTTGCGAACCGGCTCACGCTCGGCCTGATCATCGCCGCGACGATCCTGGGAGCGTCCCTGCTCATGCAGGTGCCCACGTCCTCACGGATCCTCGGCTACCCGGCCATCGCCATCGTGCTGTTCGCCCTCGCCGTGCTGGGTGGCATCGCGCTGGCGACCTGGATCGTGGTCACCGACCGCAAGGTCGCACGCACGCAGCTGCGAGCGCACAAGGACGTCCCGACCGTGTGAGTGGCTCGGATCGCTCCACCCAACGCGGCCGGGACGCCCGGCACGGCACGAGGGCCGGGGTCAGCGCAGCGCCACCGTGACGAAGTAGGTCTGCCCGTCATCGAGCGCGACGCCGACCCGCCAGTAGCTGCCGGCCTGCGACTTGTCGGTCTTCCAGTTGTACTGGTACTGCGTGCCGTCCCAGGCGTAGGTGCCACCGGCGGTCCCGGTCCCGGCGTACGCCGACTCGTTCACCACCGCAGAGGTCGCGCCGCCCTTGACCGGAGCGAGCCACACCGGGGCGCGTCCGGTCTGGACGACCTGTCCTGCGGCGTTCTTCAGCTGGAACTTCATCGGGATGGTCTGGCCGGCGTTGAACACGCTGGTCGACAGCCCCGTCTGGTGAGCGGTGTCGTTGACCGGCTGCAGGAACAGCGTGGCGCCGAACCCGTAGACGACCGTGTAGGTGGCGCTCGCCGTACCGACGTTGCCGGCGAGGTCGGTCGCCGTCGCGGTGTAGGTGAAGGTCCCGACCCCGTTGGCGGAACCGCCCGTGGTGCTGCCCTTCGCGGCCGCCGCCAGGCCGCTGGTGGCGTCGGTGGCGGAGGCAGTGGCGGAGGGCGCCGCACCGAGGGTGTACGTCGCGCCGTCCTTGATGCCGCCGATCGTCACCACCGGCGCCACCGTGTCGATCTTGATGCCACCTACGGTCACGGTCGCCTTGTTGCCGGCGTTGTCGACGGCGGTTCCCGTGACGCTGTTCGTGCCCTGGGCGGCGAGGNTCGCGTCCGGCTGGCAGCTCGCGATCCCGCTCACCGCGTCCTTGCAGTCGAACTGCACCGTGACGGCGCCGNTGTACCACCCATTGGNGTTCGGGCTCGTCGCCGCCTTGCCGGTGATCGACGGCGGGGTCTTGTCGACCAGCACCGTCACCGCCTGGGCCGTCTCGGCGTTGCCGGCCTTGTCCACGCTCCAGTAGGAGACCGTGTGGCTGCCCTCGCTCGTGACGCTGACCGAGGTGCCCGACTGCTTGGCGCCGCCGTCGACGGCGAAGTAGGTGCTCGCGACGCCGGACAGGTTGTCGGTGGCGCTCAGCTTCACCGTGACGTCGTGGTCCTGCCAGCCGCCGGGGGCCGTGGCGACGGTGCTCGGGGCGTGGCGGTCGATCTTGATGCCGGTGAGCGAGGCGCTCGTGGTGTTGCCGGCCTTGTCGTCGACCGAGGCGCTGCTGGACAGCGCATCGCCCTCCCCGGTGATCATGGTCGGCGCGGGTGCGGCGCCATCGATCCCGGAGAGCCCGTCGGCCGCGGTCCACGTGACGGCGACGTCCCCGGCGTACCAGCCGTTGTCGTTGGGGGCCGTGGTGGGCGTCCCGGTGAGCGTCGGGGCGGTCTCGTCGACGTTGATCCCGCTGATGCGGAACGGGTCACTGACATTGTCGGCCGCGTCGGTGGCGCTGCCCCCGACGCTCTGGTCCGCCCCCTCTCCGAGAGTCTTGGCCGCCGGGCAGGACAGCACACCGGAGAGCCCGTCCTGGTCGGCGCAGGTGAACGTCGCAGTGACGTCGGCGGCGTACCAGCCGTTGGCGTTGGGCGCGGCCGACAGGGTTCCGCTGATCGTCGGCTTGGTCAGGTCCACGTTGACGGTGGTCTCGTCGGAGGCCGAGTTGCCGGCCTTGTCGGTCGCCATCCCCTGGACCTTCTGGGCGCCGCCCTCACCGACGTCGACCGGCGAGGTGCAGGACGCGATGCCCGAGCCGCTGTCGGTGCACGTGAAGGTCACCCGCACGCCGCTGTCGTTCCAGCCGCGGGAGTTCGCTGCGGGCGCCTGGCTGTGGCTGATGCCGGGGGCCGTGCGGTCGATCTTCACCTCCACGTTCTTGTGCGCCTCGACGTTGCCGGCGTTGTCGACGCTCCACACCTGCAGGGTGTGGATGCCCTCGGTGTCGATCGTCACGCTGGTGCCGGTGCCGGTCGGATCGCTGTCGAGCTGGTAGCGGGTCGTCGCGACGCCCGAGAGGCTGTCGGTGGCATCCAGATGCACGGTGACGGCACTGTTGGTCCAGTCCGAGACGTCGGAGATCGTCGTGCTCGGTGCCGTCCGGTCGATCTTCACCGCCGGGCTCTTCGCCGAGGTCTCGTTGCCGGCGAGGTCGCGGACCGAGGCGCTGACCGACAGGGCGGTGCCCTCGCCGGTGATGACGCTGTCGGCCGGCGCGGGGCCGTCGAGGCCGGAGAGGCCGTCCGCTGCCGTCCAGCGCACCGTGACGTCGTCGTCGTACCAGCCGGCGGCGTTGGGGGCATCGGCGAGCGCTGCACTCAGCGTCGGGGCGGTCTCATCGACGTCGAGGGGTCCGACGCTTTCGTGCGCCGTGTTGCCGGCGGCGTCGGTGGCGGTCCCCTTGACGGACTGGCCCTTGCCCTCNCCGATGGTGACCGGGGCCGGGCAGTCGGCGATGCCGGAGAGGGTGTCCCCGCAGCGGAAGCCGACCGTGACGTCGCCGGCGTACCAGCCGTTGGCGTTGGCGGCCCGGTCGGGCGATCCGCTGATCTGGGGCGCGATCGTGTCGATGCTGACGGCGGCCGGGTCGGTGGCGGTGTTGCCGGCGTTGTCCACGGCGGTGCCGGGAACGGCCTGGTCCTGCCCGTCGGTGCCGACGGTGGCCGGCGAGGAGCAGCTCGCCACGCCGGACAGCTTGTCGTCGCACTGGTAGGTGACGGTGACGGGCGTGTTGTTCCAGCCCTTCGCGTTGGCTGCCGGGGTGACGACGTGGCCGATGCTCGGCCTCGTCAGGTCGATCTTGACGGTCGCGGTGTGCGGCGCCTCCGCGTTGCCGGCCTCGTCGACGCTCCAGTACCTCAGCTCGTGGACGCCTTCGGAGTCGATCGTCAGCGAGGTGCCGCGGACGGTGTCCCCGCCGTCGACGGTGTAGTACGTCGCATCGACCCCGGACAGACCGTCGCTGGCCGTCAGGCTGATCGTGACGGCGTTGTTGTTCCAGCCCGCGGGCGCGTCCGCGCCGGTGACCGGTGCGTGCCGGTCGATGTTGACCGGGGCGCTGTCGGTCGTGGTGGCGTTGCCGGCCAGGTCGGTCACGGTGGCGGTGTCCCGCAAGCCGCTGCCCTCGCCCGTGATCGTGGTGTCGTCCGGGGAGGAGGTGAGGCCCGAGCGCTCGTCTGCAGCGCTCCAGTGGATCGTCACGTCGCCGCGGTACCAGCCGTGTGCGTTCGGGGCGGCGGTCGGCGTACCGCTGAGCGTGGGCGCTGTCTCATCGACGTTGATGCCGCCGACGGTGGCGTCGGCCGCGTTGCCGGCGGCGTCGGTGGCCGTGCCCGTGACCGACTGGTCGCTGCCCTCACCGAGCGTCTTGTCGGGGGTGACGCTGTCGATCCCGGACAACGTGTCAGCGCCGTCGAAGTGCACGGTGACGTCGGTGTTGTTCCAGCCGTGGCTGTTCGCCTCGGGGCTGCGAGTGCCGCTGATCGTCGGCTTGGTCCGGTCCAGGCTGACCATCACCGGGTCGGTCGCGGTGTTCCCGGCATTGTCGGTGGCGGTGCCGGAGACCGGCTGGTCCTTCCCCTCGGTGGTGACGGTCTGCGGAGCGGTGCAGCTCGCCACGCCGGAGAGCTCGGCCTGGTCCTCACACGTGAAGCTGACGGTGACGTCGTCGTTGTTCCACCCGTTCGCGTTCGCCTTCGGCGACAGGGTGTGGGTGATCGTGGGGTTGCTCTTGTCGATCTGCACCGAGACGGTTCGCTCCGCCTCGGTGTTGCCGGCCTTGTCGGTGCTGCCGTAGGTGATCGTGTGCCTGCCCTCGCCGGTCAGGGTGACAGTGGTGCCGATCTGCTGCTCGCCCCCGTCGACGGCGTAGTGCGTGCTGGCGACGCCGGACAAGGCGTCGTGCGGGGTCAGGGTGACCTCCACGTCGCTGTTGACCCAGCCGCTGGGCGCGGAGACGTCGGTGCTCGGCGCGGTCTTGTCGATGTCGACCGGCTCGCTGGTCGCGCTGGTGGTGTTGCCGGCCCGGTCCGAGACCGACGCCGACGCGGTCTGGCCCCTGCCCTCGGTGCGCAGGACGGAGTCCGCCGGCTTGTCACCGGCGATGCCGGACAGAGCGTCGTCGGCCGACCAGGTCTGGGTGACGTCGGTGTTGTACCACCCGTTGTCGTTCGGGGCGGTGGTGGGAGCCGCGCTGAGGTTGGGCGGGGTCTTGTCGACGTTGATGCCGCTCACGGTGGTGGAGGCGCTGTTGCCGGCGTTGTCGACGGCCGTGCCGTCGACCTCCTGGCTGGCGCCCTCGCCGAGGTGCTCGGGGCCGGTGACGGTGTCGATGCCCGACAGGTCGTCGGTGCCGGTGAACGAGACGGTGACGTCGTCGCCGTACCAGCCGGCTGCGTTGGGAGCCCGGTCAGGTGCGCCGGTGATCGCCGGCGGCGTCTTGTCGATGTTGACGGTGGCCGTGGCGCTCACCCGGTTGCCGGCGTTGTCGGTGGCGACGCCGGTGATCTTCTGGGCCTTGCCCTCCGTGCTCACGGGTTGGGTCCCGGTGCAGTCCTTCAGGCCGGACAGGGTGACCTGGTCCGCGCAGGAGAAGCTGACCGCTACGTCGGTGTTGTTCCATCCGTGGGTGTTCGCCTCGGGTGCCTGTGCGGGCGTGATGGTCGGCGAGGAGAGGTCGACCCTGACGGTGAAGCTCTGAGCGGGCTCCTGGTTGCCGGCCTTGTCGACCGAGTAGTAGCGGACCGTGTGGACGCCCTCGGCGCCCACGGTGACGGTGTCGCCCTTGGTCGGGGTGGTGGCGCCGTCCACGCTGTAGAACGTGCTCGCGATGTCCGACAGGTTGTCGCTGGCCTGGAGGCCGACGGTGACGGGAGCGTCCACCCAGCCCGCCGGTACGCCGTCGGCCGACGTGGTGGGTGCGGTTCGGTCGATGCTGATGCCGTCCAGGGTCGCCGTCGTGACGTTGCCGGCCTTGTCGCTCACGCTGGCCGTCGCGGACAGGTCGCCGCCCTCCCCCTTGACGACGGTGTCGGCCGGGCACGCGACGACGCCGGAGAGGTTGTCGGCGCAGGTCCAGTGGACGGTGACGTCGCCACTGAACCAGCCGTCGGCGTTCGGCGTGCCGAGGACCGTGCCGCTGATCGTGGGCGGCGTGGTGTCGACGTTGATCGGCGGCGTCGTCACCGAGGCGCTGTTGCCGGCGGTGTCGGTGGCGGTGGCGGTGTCGGTCTGCCCCGCGCCCTCGCCGAACGTGTGCGACCGGTCCTGCGCCTTGACGCCCGAAAGTGCGTCTGAGGCGGTGTAGGTCGCCGTGACGTCGTCGGCGTACCAGCCGGCGGCGTTCGGCTGGGGCAGCGGGTCGACGGTGATCTGCGGCTTCGTCTTGTCGATGCTCACGCTCGCGGGGTCGGTGGCGGTGTTGCCGGCCGCGTCGGTGACGGTCCCGGTCACGGTCTGGGCCTGGCCCTCGTCGGTGACCGTTCGGGGGCCGGTGCAGCTGGCGACGCCGGAGAGCGCGTCGGCGCAGGCGAAGGTGACGGTCACGCTTGTGTTGTTCCAGCCGTCGACGTTGGCAGCCGGGCTCTGGGTGTGGCCGATGGTCGGGGAGGTCTTGTCGATGCCGAAGCTGACCGTGTGCGCGGACTCGGTGTTGCCGGCCAGGTCGGAGCTCCAGAACTTCAGGGTGTGGTTGCCCTCGGCCGTGACCGGAACGCTCGTGCCGAGGGTGGTGGCACCTCCGTCGAGCTGGAAGTAGGTCTTGTCGACGCCGGAGAGGCCGTCGTTGGCGACGAGCGTGAGCGTCACGTCGCTCTTGTTCCACGCCGGCGGCGCGGTGACGACGGTGCTGGGCGCCGTCCGGTCGATGTTGACCGCTGTGCTCTGCGCGGTGGTCGTGTTGCCGGCCCGGTCGGTCGCCGTGGCGCTCGCGGTGAGCGCCGCGCCCTCACCACCGATCGTGCTGTCGGCGGGGTTCGTCGTACCTGACAGTGCGTCGGTGGCGGTCCAGGCGACCGCAACGTCCCCGTTGAACCATCCCGCCGCGTTGGGGCCGGTGGTCGGCTTGCCGGACAAGGTCGGTGCCACCTTGTCGATGTTGATGCCGCCCACCGTGGTGCTCGCCGAGTTGTCCGCGTTGTCGGTGACGGTGCCGGTGACCGACTGGTNGACCCCGCTCGTGCTCAGGGTCGTGGGCGACGAGGCCGACTTGACGCCCGAGGTGGCGTCGGCGGGCGTGAAGGAGACGGTGACGTCGGTGTTGTTCCAGCCGTTCGCGTTGGCCGCCGGCACCCGCGAGCCGGTGATGGTCGGTGCGGTCTTGTCGACCTGCACGGTGACCGGCGTGCTCGTCCCGCTGTTGCCGACGTTGTCCGTGACGGTCGCGGTCTTGGTGACGGTGCCGTCCGCGGTCACCGTGGCGCTGACGGGGCTGACCGACTTCACCCCCGAGCCACCCGCGTCGGAGCCGGTCCAGGTGACCATCACGTCACTCCTGTTCCATCCGGCAGCGTTCGGTGCCGGAGTGAGCACACCACTCGCGGTCGGCGCGGTGTTGTCGAGGACGTACGCCGCGGACTGCACCCCGAAGGACTCGTTCTGGTTCGCGATGCAGACGCCATTGGCGTTCACGTTGCGCCACGCCTTGGTCGTGTACTGCACGCGCCCGTTGCCGCTGCCCGCCGTCAGCCACGGGTACGTCGCACCGCTGAACGTCCAGACGGCGCTGTTCGAGCCGGACTTGGTGGCGATGGTGTTGCCGTTGCCGTCGATGACGTCGACACAGCGCGTGTTCGCGTCGGTGTTGACCGTCAGGGTCAGGGCGGCGCCCTGCCGCGCGTACAGCGTTCCGCTCGCGGTGAACGTGCCGGCGCCTCCGCTGAAGGACGCACTCGTGACCGAGGCGGCACGGACGGCGGGAAGGCCGATCATGCTGACAGCGGTGGCGACGGTGGCGAGGAGCGCGAGCCAGGTGGGGCGGCGGAGCGATGTGTACATGAGCTGACCTCAATGGGAGCGGTCGATGCGGGCGGGTACGCCGCGTGACCGCCCGGCCGGCTCCCGCAGCATGCCCTCGAGAGGGCATATCGCCGAGCATGGCTTCGCACCCGTCGGCTCGGGGCGCATTGCCAACCACACCCCCGAAACGTCCCTCAAATGAGGTACGCCGGCTCCTTCGCCGGCCTCCGGCGGGACAGCGCACCGGCGCAGGTCACGCTCGCTCGCTCTTCGTTGCTCTCGGGGACAGACTGTGGAGACCGTGCGAGGTCGCTTGCGTGAAGGAGTCACGTGCTGCTGGGACTCGCCTATGCGTTCATCGTCCTGGTGACCGCGTCGTCGGATTCGTGTGGGGACGCCCTCTCCCTGCCGGACGAATCCAGGAAGAGAAGGTCAGGTCGCTGCGAGGCGCGATGGTCCACTCCATCGGGTGCGTCATCGGCTCTGTCATCGCGATCAAGAGCCTTGGCGACTCAGGCGCAGTGGTGGCCCTGCGCCTCGGCTTGATGGTTCTGGTGCCGATTCTCGTGGGCGTCTGCGCGCGTCGAGCATTCTTCCCATGAGGTCGCGGACGTGCCCGCGCAGTCGGCGCTCGCGGTCATCGCCTGGCCGGGCAAGGTCTCGGCTTGAGCATCGCGACACGCGGCGGCGCCCGGGACCACCGACAAAGGCACGAAAGACGAAACCCTCGGGCGATCACTGCGTCTGCGCAGGTCACCCGAGGGTTTGCTCGGTGGAGCTGAGGGGATTCGAACCCCTGGCCTTCTCATTGCGAACGAGACGCGCTACCAACTGCGCCACAGCCCCAGTGCGTCATCGCTGACGCGAGGTGAAACGTTAGCACCCGCCCGCGGGCGCCGGAAATCAGCCCGGTCAGGAGCCGGTGGCGCGGCGNTGGGCCTGCTCGTCGCGCGCNGANCGGCGGGCGGCGTCGGCCTCGCGGGCGAGCGCGCTGTCGCTCTCGCTGCGGCCCGAGCTCCACACGCCNGTCGCGTCGAGGTCGATCGTGCGGACGGTACGNCGAGCGGCCGGCGGCTTGGAGACGTACGTCGGCAGCGGCACCTCGACCGGCTCCCAACTGCCCTCGACGACGACCGGGATGTCGGCGGTGCCGTCATCGAGGAGCTCGACCTGCCCGAGCTGGGGCGCGACCTCGACATCGACCTCGGAGCCGTCGGCGGCCGTCGGGCCGGCGTACTGGCTCTCCGTCCGCGGGCGCGCCACCGCACGCGCCGACACGGCACGCTCGCGGCGCACCATGAGTCGGCAGGCGATGAGCCAGGCGACGAGGAGAGCGCCCGGGACGGCCGGCCAGTACCACCCGAGGCGGCCCAGGCCCACAGCGACGCCGACGCCGATGTTCGCGAGCAGGATCAGCGCCAGCACGTTGCGACGGCGGGCCGCGGCGGAGCGCGACCTCGAGGCCCGCTTCGCCGACACTGCAGCCACCGGCTTCGGCGCGGCGGGCGCGCCTGCCACGAGGCGCGCGGAGCGACCGTCCGGCTCGCGCCGGGCGAGCACCCGCATCGTGTGGGAGAAGGTCGAGACGGTGCGGCTGCGCAGACTCTCGTCGTGATGCTCGAGCGCCTTGGGGACGAGGTAGACGGCCCACGCCACGGCGAGGGCGACGAAGATCAGTGCGCTCGGGTCCACGTNATGAAGGTTAGGAGCGCTAGCGCACGCTGAGGCGGATGTCTACAGGTGTGTCGCAAAAGGACTTCTGTGACTTGAGTGAACTCAGTCTGCCTCAGCCGGCCTCAGCCGAGCCCGCCGAGCCCTCGGCCGCGAGCAGCCGCGCGAGCAGGCCGTCGGGGCACTCCTCGACGGTGATCGCGTAGAGGCGATGGTCTCGCCANGCGCCGTCGATGTGGAGGAACCGCGGGGCGTAGCCGATCTCCTGGATCCCGAGCTTCTCCACCACNCGCAGNGAGTTGGAGTTCTCCGGCCGGATGCAGACCTCGATGCGGTGCAGCCCGGCCGCGGTGAAGCAGTGGTCGATCACCATGGCCACCGCGCGCGGCACCGCCCCACGCCCGGCGTACGACCGGTCGATCCAGTAGCCGATCGAGGCGAACTGCGCAGATCCCCGCACGATGTTGTTCACCGTGACCTGGCCGGCGAACTGGCCGTCCACCTCGATGGCGAAGGGGTACGTCGTCCCCGCCTTCGCGGCCCGGTGCAGCCGGGCCACCAGCGCCCGGAACGTGGTCGGCCGCGCGGCAGCGCCCGGAGGGACCGTCGCGTCCCACGGGTGGAGCCAGGCCGCGGAGCGCTGCCGCGCCGCGTGCCACGCCTTCGCGTCACTGCGCTCGAGAGCCCGGACGGTGAGGACCCCGCCGTCACGCAGTGAGGTACGCAAGGTGGCCGGCCACGCCCGGCCGGCCGCGTCCGCCGCCATCAGTGGTCGCTCCCGAGGATCTGCTCGAGCGCGTGCGGCAGCACCGGCCGCAGCACCTCGATCGCGTCCTTCACCCCGCCGCGGGAGCCGGGCAGGTTGACCACCAGGCAGGCGCCGGCGACCCCGGCCAGCCCGCGCGAGAGCATCGCCGTCGGCACGCCCTTGGCCACCCCGGCCGCGCGGATGGCCTCGGCGATGCCGGGCACCTGTCGGTCGAGGAGCGGGGCGGTGGCCTCGGGGGTCAGATCGGTGGGGGTCAGGCCGGTGCCGCCGGTGGTGAGGACGACCCGGGCGCCGTCGGCGACGTACGCCGCGATCGCCTCGCCGACCGCCGCGCCGTCGGGTACGACGCGCGCCGGCCCGCTCTCGATGCCGAGCTCGGCCAGGAGGTCCACGAGCAGCGGACCGGTGGTGTCGGCGTACACGCCGGCGGCCGCGCGGTTGGAGGCGACCACGACGCCGCCGCGAAGGGCGCCCCTCATCGGGTCCAGTCCCCCGACTTCCCGCCGCTCTTCGCCTCGACGCGCACGTCGGTGATGACGGCGGCCTTGTCGACCGCCTTCACCATGTCGACCACCGTCAGCGCCGCCACCGAGACGGCCGTCAGCGCCTCCATCTCCACTCCGGTGCGGTCGGTGGTGCGCACCGTCGCNCTGATCTCGACAGCGTCGTCGGCGACCCGCAGATCGAGGACGACCCCGCTGATCGCCAGCGGGTGGCACAGCGGGATGAGGTCGGGGGTGCGCTTGGCGCCCATGATCCCGGCGATCCGCGCGACCGCGAGCGCGTCGCCCTTCGGGACGCCCTCGCCGCGCAGGAGCGCGATGACCTCCTGGCCGACGAGCACCCGGCCGGACGCGGTGGCGGTGCGCGCGGTGACGTCCTTGTCGGACACGTCGACCATGCGCGCCGCCCCGGATTCGTCGACGTGGGTGAGCCGGTCGGCCATCAGAACCCCCGGTCCAAGAGGAGTACGTCGACCTCGTCACCGGCGCCGATGGAGGTGACGTGCTCCGGCACGACGAGCAGGCAGTTGGCCTTGGCGAGACCGCCGAGCATGTGGGAGGCGGGGCTGCCGACGGGCGAGACGACGCCATCGGCGTACCGGCCACGCATGAACTGTCGGCGACCGGGCGGGGACGTCATCGCCGCCGCCAGCCGGGCGCGCACCGGCGGCCGCGCGTAGGGCTCGCGCCCCATCAGCCGGCGCAGCGCCGGCAGCACGAACGCCTCGAAGGAGACGTACGCCGAGACCGGGTTGCCGGGCAGGCAGAAGATCGGCACCCGGTCCTCCCCGACCAGGCCGAAGCCCTGGGGCTTCCCGGGCTGCATGGCGACAGGGCCGAACCAGACACCGTCCGGAGCCAACGCCTCCTTGACCACGTCGAAGTCGCCCTGGCTGACCCCGCCCGAGGTCACCACGAGGTCGGCCCGCACCAGCTGGTCGTGCAGCGCGTCGCGGAAGGCGCGCGGCTCGTCGGGGACGATGCCGACCCGGTAGGCGATCGCGCCGGCCTCCCGAGCCGCGCCGGCGAGCAGGTAAGAGTTGCCGTCGTAGATCGAGTCGTGACTCAGCGACTGGCCGGGGTCGCGCAGCTCGGAGCCGGTCGAGATCACCACCACGCGCGGCCGCGGGCGGGTCGCGACGACCGATCGGCCGACGGCGGCGAGCAGGCCGAGGTGCCGGGCGCCGAGGAGGGTGCCGTGCTCGACGACGAGGTCACCGGCAGCGACGTCGTCACCGGCGAGCCGGACATGTGCGCCGGAGGCCGCGGGCGCCTCGGAGATCCGTACCTGTCCCACGCCGCGGTCGGTGGCCTCGTAGGGCACGATCGTGTCAGCACCGGTCGGCACCGGCGCGCCGGTCATGATCTTGACGGCGGTGCCCGGTGCGAGCGCGAACACCCGTGCCGTGCCGGCACCGATCTCCCCGACCACCGGCAGCACGACCGGCTCGCCGGCGGTGGCGTGGGCGACGTCCTCGAAGCGGACGGCGTACCCGTCCATCGAGGAGTTGTCGAAGCCCGGGAGCGAGACCTGGGCATGGACGTCCTCGGCGCAGGTGAGGCCGAGCGACTCCATCAGCGGCTGCGGGAACGCCGCCATCGGCTCGATCGCGGCGAGGATGCGCTCCCGGTGCTCGTCGGCACTGATCGGGGCACTGATCGGGGCACCGTTAGGGGCACCCGGCGGTGTGCCGCCCGGCGTCGCAGGCGAGGAGTCCGGCATGTGACCAGACCCTACCCAGCCGGGGCTAGGCGTGGTGGACGGAGTCGCCGGCGAAGACGGTGCCGCCGTCGACGCGCTGGGCGGCGTCGGTCTCCAAGGTGACCTCGCCGAGCACCTGGACGCCGGGCCCGAACGTCCAGTCGCCCTGGACGCGCAGCGCGGTCGCCTTCGTCAGGGACGGCGCACCCTCGGGGAACCGCTTCTCGAACTCCCCCACGACCTTGTAGTAGTCACCGTCGAGGTCCACGAACGGCACCTCGGCGGCCACCTGCTCCAGAGTGAACCCGTCGCGGATCTCATAGACGTCCGAGCGCAGCACCAGCAGGTCGTTGGTGGTCTTCACCGGGATGAAGCGGTCACGGCCGACCTCGACCAGCTCGGCGCCCTCGAAGACCTCGACGGCGGCCCCCATGGCCGTCTCGACCTGAACGACCTTCGGCGTGGAGGGGTCACTGGGGTCGACGGCCTTCTCGTTGCGGATCAGCGGCAGGCCGAGGATGCCGTCGCGGGCGTCCAGGGCGTCCTTCATCGCGCGCAGGTCGAACCAGATGTTGTTGGTGGAGCAGAAGCGGTGCCGCCGCAGGTCCTGCAGCTTCTTCTGGTCCTCGGGCAGGGTCTGCGCGGTCTCACGCAGCACGATCCGGCCGTCGGAGCGGCGCCGCGCGAAATGGCCGCCCTTGCGGTCGGAGGGAGTACGACGGACCGCCTCGATCGCGAACGGAGCACCCGACTGGGCGAACCAGCCCGCGACATGGGGCTCGGGAACGGCTCCGAGGTTGTCGGAGTTGGAGACGAAGACCCGCTCGAAGCCCTGCTCCAGCAGCCTGTCCAGCAGCCCCGACCCACGCAGCGCCGTATAGATGTCGCCGTGGCCCGGCGGGCACCACTCCAGGTCCGGGTCCTTGGGCCACGAGACGGGCATCAGATCCTCGACCAGCAGCCGCGGCTCCATGTTCTGCAAGAACTCCAGCGGCAGCCCCTCGACCGGCAGGTCGGTGTAGCGCGCGAGCGCGGCCAGGGTGTCGGCCGAGGTGCGGAAGGAGTTCATGAACAGCAGCGGCAGCGGGGCGTCGTACTCGGCGCGCAGGTGCAGGATCTGGCGGGCGATGATGTCGAGGAACGACATCCCGCGCCGCACGCACAGCAGCGACTTGGCCCGGTCCATCCCCATCGAGGTGCCGAGGCCGCCGTTGAGCTTGATGACGGCGGTGGTGCGGATGGCGGCGGCCGCGTCCTCGTCCGAGACGTCCGCCTCATGCAGCGCCGGGATGTCGACCGGCTCGATCGTCGACTCCGGGATCATGCCGGTCTCACCGCGCTCGAGCTGGCGGTAGTAGTGCGCGAACGTCTGCACGGCTACCTCGTCGACGCCTGCGTCCCGCATCTTCGCGACCGCTGTGGCCAAGCCCGCACTACCCATAGGGTCGATCGTAGGCTGGCGCAGTGCCCGATCCACAAACTCCTCCTCGCTCAGGTCCCGCGCACGAGGGCCTTGCGAAGCTCGGGCTGCGGGACCAGTTGCTCACCGCCCGCCACCGGATGGGCGTGGCCGCCATCGGCGACGCGGCCCGCGCGATCGCGGAGCATCTGCTCGCTGCGCCGCAGATCCGCACGGCGGCGAAGGTGGCCGCCTACGTGTCCGTCGGCAACGAGCCAGGTACCGGTCCCCTGATCGACGCACTCCAAACCCGTGGATGCCGCGTCCTCCTCCCGCGGCTGCTGCCGGACAACGACCTCGACTGGACGATGTACGACGGCCCGGGCTCGCTGCACCGTGCCGGACGCGGCCTGCTGGAGCCGACCGGACCGCAGCTGGGGGTCGAGGCGATCGCGACCGCCGACGTCGTCCTGGTCCCCGGCCTCGCCGTCGATGCGCACGGCTTCCGGCTCGGCCGCGGCGGCGGCTCCTACGACCGGGCCCTGGCCCGCGTGCCGCTCGGCACCTTCACCTGCGTGCTGCTCTACGACGCCGAGGTGGGGGTCGACGTACCCGTGGAGCCGCACGATCGGCCCGTCCTCGCCGCGGTGAGCCCCTCGGGAATCACGCACCTGCGCCCGGCGCTGTAAACTGGCAGTCAGTTCCATCGAGTGCTAACGGGGAGAGCCGTGCCGACCTATCAGTACGCCTGCACCGAGTGCGGTCACGCCTTCGAACAGTTCCAGTCGTTCTCCGAGGACTCCCTCACCAGCTGCCCGCAGTGCAGCGGCAGGCTGCGCAAGGTCTTCAGCGCGGCCGGTGTGGTGTTCAAGGGCTCGGGCTTCTACCGGACCGACAGCCGCTCCGGCAGCGGCGCGACCGGTTCGGCCAGCGGGGCGAGCAGCCCGAGCAGCAGCCCGGCCACCAGCGGTGCGGGCAGCTCCTCGGTCGCAGCAGCCAAGTCCAGCGACTGACCACCGGCCCTGACCGGGCCTGTGGATAGCCGGACGCACGTCCGGCCCGATCGTCCTACGGTCGTGGCATGACCTCGACCTCCGCCGACACCCTCGCCCGGTGGCGCCGGGCCACGCGCCGGCTCCGCCGCCGGGTGCTGGCACATCGCCGCCTGCTCGCGGCCGTGCTGGCCATGGCCGCGGTCGCGCTCGGTGTGCACGCCGCCCGGCCCCCTGCCGCCGCCACCACGGCGGTGGCGGTCGCGCGGCACGACCTTGCGGCCGGGGAGGTCCTCACCGGGGCCGACCTGACGAGTGTGCGACTGCCGGTCGGCGTGGTCCCCGCCGGGTCGGTTCCCGCCGGGCGGCTGACCTCGCTGCGCGGGCGCATGCTGGCCGGCCCGGTGCGCCGCGGCGAGCCGATCACCGACGTCCGCCTGGTCTCGGCCACCCTCACCGCCGGCCGGCCGGACCTGACCGCCGTGCCGGTGCGCCTGCCCGACGCCGGCATGGCGGGGCTGCTGCAGGTGGGCGATCACCTCCGGCTGCTCGCCACGGATCCACAGGGCGGCACGACCAGCACCGTGGCCTCCGACGTACTGGTCCTGGCGATGCCGTCCGCCGACGGAGGTGGGGGCGGGGTCAGCGACCAGGCCCACGCCGCCGATGGCGTCACGAACGCCTCGGGTGGGCGTCTCGTGGTCATCGGGATACCTGCGGATCTGGTCACACCCGTCACCTCGGCGGCGGTGAGAGACTTCCTCACCTACGCCTTCGCCCACTAGGGTCCACCCGTTTCTCGGGGACTTCTCCCGTCTGACCGACTGATTTGGAGAGATCGAGCATGACCGGCTTCCGCAAGTTCCTGCTGCAGGGCGACCTCGTCGCGCTGGCTGTCGCCTTCATCATCGGCGGTGCGTTCGCGACCGTCGTCAAGGCCTTCGTCACCGTCATCCTGGACCTGGTGGGCAAGGCGGGTGGCACGCCGAACTTCTCCCGCTACCAGCCGGGTGGCGTGCACGTCGGGGCGTTCCTCACCGCGCTGGTCGCCTTCGTCATCCTCGCGACGGTCGTCTACTTCTTCGTGGTGATGCCCTACACGCGCGCCAAGGAGCGCTTCTTCCCGACGCCGCCGGCTGCCGAGGGTGCCACCACCGAGGCGCTGCTCGCCGAGATCCGCGACCTGCTGGCCGCCAAGCAGTGACGGCGGCGGGCGGCGCCCGACGTGCGGCCCCCGCGCGGCCTCACCCTCCGTGGTGAGGCGGCACCTGTGATCTGAGCCAGGCGTCGCCGGCGTCCTCCCGTGGCCCGCGCGAGGGGTCGTCGTCGCGCTCGTCGCTGGTGGTCTCTGGCAGTACGTCGCCGAAGATCTCCGCCAGGCGCCGCTTGCGCACCCAGTCGGGCTCGGGGCCCGAGCCTGTCCCGCCGGCGGCGTCGCTCATGCCCTGGCTCATGTGCCGAGACTCATGTGCAGAGACCGGCCTGCTCGAGCGCGGCGGTGTCCTGCGCCGAGCGGGTCGGCGTTGCGCTCGGCGTACTGCTGGCGCCCTGGGAGGTGCCCGTCGCGGCACTCGCGCTCTCGCTGGGGCTGGACGATGCGCTCGTCGAGGTGCCGGCCGTCGAGGTGCCGGGCAGGTTGCTCACGTTGATCGAGCCGGCGGTGAGCTGACGGGAGAGCGGCCTGTCGTTCTTGACGGCGTTCCAGACCTGGGCGGCCTCGGGACGCCAGATGACCCGGTTCGGGTTCGCGGGGTCGTACTCCCACGGGACGGTGAGGAACTTGATCTTGTTCAGCCCGATGCCGCGGAACTCCTCGACGAGCTTGGCGATCGAGCTGAGGTTCTTCAAGCCCGGGTCGACGGTGAGCGACTTGGTGGCCGAGTCGAGGAACTTGACCACCTTGACCGGGTTCGTCAGCGTGTTGGAGGAGAGCACCTGGTGGACCATCGACCCGACGAACGCCTGCTGCCGCTTGATCCGGCCGAGGTCGGTGCCATCGGTGCCGGGGATGTGGCGGATGCGGACGTACTGCAGCGCCTCGTTGCCGGAGATGCGGCGGGTGCCGCCCTTGAGATAGATACCGTGGGCGCTGTCGTTCCACGTGTGCGGGATGCACACCTGCACCCCACCGATGGCGTCCACCATCGACTTGAAGCCCTCGAAGTTGACCACGATGAAGTGGTCGATGCGGATCCCGGTCAGCTGCTCGACCTGCTCGATGGTGCAGGCCGGGCCGCCGACGGAGAACGCGGCGTTCCACATCTGCCCGCTGGCCGCCGGGCTCACCGAGCCGTCGGCGCGCTTGCAACTGGGACGGTTGACGATCGAGTCNCGCGGGATGCTGATGCCGTAGGCACGCTTCCGGTCCGCGGAGAGATGGATCAGGATCGTGGTGTCGGAGCGCTGGCCGCCCTTGGTGAGGCCGTCGATGTCGCAGCCGGCGCAGTCGCGGCTGTCCGAGCCCATCACCAGGATGTTGAGCGGCTCCTGCGGGCCGGTGACGACCACCTTGGCGGGTCGCTTGCCGACCATGTCGCCGGTGACGTCGTACACGTGCAGGTTGCCGTTGAGGTGGCGGTAGAAGTACGCCGCCGACAGCCCGGTGATCAGCGCGAGCGCCACCACGGTGGACAACAGCACCTTGGCCACGGTGTGGCGCTTGCGCGGCTTCGCCCGGCGCTTGCCGGGCTCCGTCGTACGGCGGCGGGCGACCGGGCGGGTCGCGTCGTCGCGGGGCTGCTGGGGCGCGAGCGGGTCGGGCGCCACCCCTGGAGCAGCCGACGACGCCAGCTGCTCGAGGTCGGACATGCGCTCAAGTGTGCGGCCGAGCCGCCCATAACCCAAAACCACCGTAGGTGGGCCGGTCTGCGCTGCCAGCCGCTCGGATGACAAGATGACCGGTGCCGTGAGGCACGCCCCAGTAGCTCAGTGGATAGAGCAGCCGCCTCCTAAGCGAAAGGTCGCCAGTTCGACTCTGGCCTGGGGCACCAGCAGATCGAGGCCTCCTCCGAGGGCTCTCCACGGGTTGCGGCGGTAGGTCGAAGCCAATCGATCCGTGTACCCACCGCGGCCTCCTGCCATGCCATAATGGCGATGGCTCAAAGAGTTAGGGCCGTCCTTGCGGCACGTTGCCCTCATCAGCGCAGCGTGCTGCCTCTCGAGGGCGACCACCAGCCGCCCTCCCCTCAGAGGAAGCGGTGCAGTCGATGGCGAATCAGGGGTCACCCGAAGAAGCGGCCGAGGCGTTCCGGGATCTGGCGGAGCTGGTCTACCGGGGGACGACCTTTCAGAACATCTACCAGGCCATCGTCGATGTCGCCCTGAGTGCCGTGCCGGGCTGCGATCACGCCTGCGTCACCACCACGACGCCCGGCGGGGAGCCCCACCGCGAGGCGAGCAGCGACGACATCGCCGAGCTGGTCGACGAGCTGGAGTGGAAGACCGGCGAGGGTCCCTGTGTCGACGCCATCCTCAGCGACCGCTACGAGCTCGACTCCGACATCCGGCACGGCTCGGTCTGGCCCGAGCTCACGCGTCTCGTCCTCGACCAGACCCCGGTGCGCGGCATGGTCGGCTACCGGATCATGGACGGCACCCGCAAGGTGGGTGCTCTCAACCTCTACTCCGACACCCCCGGGGCCCTGACGGAGGAGTCGGCGAGCATGGGCGCGATCGTGGCGGCCTTCGCGTCGGTGGCGCTCACCGCAGCATCCCAGCACCAGAGCGCAGGCAGCCTGCGCGAAGCCNTGGACAGCAACCGCGAGATCGGGAAGGCGATCGGGATCCTGATGGCCACCCACCAGCTCAGNGACGAGGAGGCGTTCGCGCTGCTACGACAGACCTCCAATGAGCTCAACGTCCGGTTGGCGGTGGTGGCGCAACGGCTCCTCACCCGGCACGCCGAGCCCTCCGACAACGCCTGAGGCGGTGAGGGCACCTGCGGCTACGGCGCGGGCAGGCACCTCTTCGCCTCGCATCGCGCCGGGAGCACGGCATGGATGACGGCTCCGGCGCCGGCGTCGCGGCGATGGACGCGGCGCGAATCCTCTCTCCGGAGGACCTGCGGCGTGTGCACGAGATCGCGCTGCGGTGGGCCGGTGCCGGCCAGAGTGTCGAGGGGGTCCACGCCCTCACCACAGAAGCCCTTGGGGCCGCGGCGCAGACCTATGACGCCGCGCTCCAGCCGGACTTCCTGGTGCACGCACTCCTGACCGTGCGCCAACACCTGCGCCAGGCGTGCCGGTCACGGCCGCCCGCGAGGCGCTGACGGCGGCAGAGCTCAGGGCTGCTGATGCGGGTCGTGCGGATCGGTGTGCAGCCGGCTCTCGTCACTGGCCACGTCGTCGGCGATCTTCTTGTCGCCGAGCGAGCTGATGATCTGGACGGCTCCTGCGCCGATCGCGATCAGGATGAACACGCCGACGACGACCCACAGTGCGGTGTTGCTCATGAGGTCGCCNCCTCCTTCCGGCTNGCNGCCCGCTCGCGCACGGCAGGCAGCACTTCNGCGCCGAAGCGCTTGATCATGTCGCGGTAGTGGGGCCCGATGTCGGCGACGTAGATCTCCTCGAAGCCGGCGTCGAGGTAGGGCCCGAACGACTCGATGTGCCGCTCGATGTCGGGCCCGCAGACCAGGCTCGACCCGGTCATCTCCTTCGTCACCAGTTGCGCCGCCTGCTCGAANTGCCGCGGNGTCGGCAGCACCTGGGCCAGCTCCCCCGGCAGACCGGCGGTCGCCCACAACCGGTGGGCGTCCTCGAGTCCCTCCTCCTCGGTCGGCGCGAAGGCCGCCTTGAAGCCGGCGCAGGCCGGNTTGCCGCCCGAGGTCTCCCGGAACAGCCCGAGGAGGTCGGCGTCGGGGGAGGTGGTGACGTAGCCGTCACCGATCTCGCCCGCGAGGCGGGTGGAGGCCTTGCCGAACCCGGAGATCCACACTGGTGGTGGGGCGTCGGGCAGCGTGTAGATCCGGGCGTTGTCCACGGTGTAGTGCGGCCCGTGGTGGTCGACCACCTCACCGGTCCACAGCCTNCGCATCACCTCCACCGCCTCGGCCAGCATCTCCAGCCGGACCTCGGCGCCCGGCCACGCGTCGCCGTGGACGTGCTCGTTGAGCGCCTCGCCGCTGCCGACCCCCAGCCGGAAGCGCCCCTCCAGCAGCACAGCCGAGGTCGCGGCGGCTTGGGCGGTGATCACCGGCGACATCCGCATCGTGGGGCAGGTGACAGCGGTCATGACCGGCAGCCGGCACACCCGCGACACCGCCCCGATCATGGACCACACGAACGGGCTCTGCCCCTGGGCGTCGTTCCACGGGTGGAAGTGGTCGCTGATCCACAGCGCGTCGAAGCCCGCCTCCTCGGCCAGCACCGCCTGCTCGATGAGCTGTTCGGGGGTGTACTCCTCGCTGGAGAGGAAGTAGCCAAGGCTCGGCGTCATGCTGGTGCGGTATCCCGGCTCCGGGTGGGCATGCCTGCAGGGGCGGGGTAGTCCCTAACGATCGGACCCACCCCACCGGCGTGTCGGGGGTCCCTTCGTTAGGGACTACCCCGCCGCGGCGCTCACAGCACCTCGAACCGGATCCCGCCCCGCCGCAGGCGCTCGATCAGTGCCTGACCCATCGCCTCGGCGGTCGTCACGGAGCCGGCGGTGGCGGGGGTGTCGTCGAAGGCCAGGCACAGTGCCGCCTCGGCGAGCATCTTCGAGGTCTCGCCGTAGCCCGGGTCGCCGCCCGAGACCCGGGTGTGGACCTTGCGGCCGTCGCCCTCGGCGATGAAGTCGACGCTGAACCGCGACTTCGCGCGACGTGCCTCGTCGGGTCCCTCGCCCTGCGGGAGCTTCGCGGCCAGCCAGCGGCGTACGGGCCCCACCTGGGAGGCGGCCAGCAGGCCGGCCATCGCCGCAGCACCACCTACGGCGTAGCGGATCGTCTTGGTGCCCGCGTAGTGGGAGTAGCTGAAGTCGGACCCGTAGACCGGGAGGGCGCGGGCGCTGCGAGCCACGATCTGCGGGTCGATGGTCGGCAAGGGGACCAGCCAGTAGCCCAGGTCGGGGTCGCGCGCGGGCCGCCCCGGCACCGCACGGGCGCGGCGCCCCTCCGGACGGCGCTCGACCTGCTTGCGCTCGGCGGCAGCGGAGCGCATCTGGGCCGCCCGGCCGAACTGACCGAGCGCGGAGTGGAACGTCCCGCCCGAGGCCATGCCGTTGCTGCGGACCACACCCCGCATCCGTACCGGCCCGGCCGCACCGAGCGTCGTCGCCGTGAAGAGGGCGCCGAGGTCGTGGGGCACCGAGTCGAAGCCGCACGCGTGCACGATNCGCGCGCCGCTGCNCTGGGCGACNGCGTGATAGCGCACATACATCCGGTCGACGAACTCCGGCTCGCCGGTGAGGTCGACATAGTCGGTGCCGGCCTCGGCACAGGCCCGCACCAGGGGCTCGCCGTACTCGAGATAGGGGCCGACGGTGGTGATGACCACCCGTGCGCGGGCCGCGACCGCGTCCAAGGAGGCCGGATCGGTGACGTCCGCGTGGAGCAGCTCGAGCCCGGCATGCTCGACACCGAGACCATCGCGTACGGCGGCCAGCCGGCTGCGGTCGCGGCCGGCGAGCGCCCAGCGCAGCCCGGCCGGCGCGTGCGCGGCGACGTACTCGGCGGTCAGGCCGCCGGTGAAGCCGGTCGCGCCGAAGAGGACGAGGTCGAGATCGCGGGACTCGGTCATGGCTCCACTCTGGCACGACACCGGAGCAGCGCTCGCGCGAGGTTCGCTCAACCCGGAGCGTGACCCNCCGCCCGCTGCTTCGTTGTCAGCGCAGAGGCGAGAGCGGCCCGTGCGAGCGGGCGTCGGAGGGAGACGTCCGTGGAGACNCTGGACCTGAGGCTGAGCGAGTTCACCAGGCGTGCCGGCTCGCTGTCGGTGGCGCACTCCGACACCACGCTGAGCCGCGGCCTGGAGGCCGGTGAGGCGGTGCTGGTCCGCGACGGCCTCGGCGGCGGACGGCTGGTGGCCACCGTGCGCGACATCAGCTTCGACCTCACCGACACCCACTACCGACTCGAGCTGGGGGCGACACTGACCGGCGCCGAGGCCGACATCCTTGCCTCCGAGCCGGCACCGGGCGCCCCCGCGTCGGCCGAGGTGGACCTGGGCGAGGTGCTCGCGCTGCTGCGCCGGGCCCGTGAGCTCGCCGTCGAGCGCTCCTATCTGGCCGACGCCGCGCGCCGCTGATCCCGCGCCTGGTCCCGCCCTGATCCCGCCGGGGCTCCGCCGATCGGCCACCCGGGTCTAGTCCTCCCGGGCCATGGCGAACGGGTCCGCACGGGAGTGCGAAGGTGCCCGTCGGCACGGTCCGCCAGGACCTCGTCGCACGGAAGAATGGCCGACATGCGGGAAAGTGTGATTCGAGTGTTCCTCGTGGACGACCACGAGATCGTCCGGCGTGGCGTGCGCAGCATGCTCGAGGCCGAGGACGACATCGTGGTGGTCGGCGAGGCGTCGTCGGCGGCCGACGCGCTGCCCGCGATCCTCGCCCACGCTCCGGACGTGTGCATCCTGGACGCCCAGCTGCCCGACGGCTCCGGCATCGACATCTGCCGTGAGATGCGGGCGGCCAACCCCGACATCAAGGGCCTGATCCTCACCAGCTTCGACGACGAGGAGGCCATCACCTCCGCGATCCTGGCCGGCGCGGCGGGCTACGTGCTCAAGCAGATCGAGAGCAACAGCCTCATCAGCGGCATCCGGCTGGTCGCCAGCGGTCACACGCTCATCGACCCCGTGATCGCCTCCCGCGTNGTGCAGCAGGTGCAGTTCCACCGGCGCGCGTTCGACGTCCTGGCCGAGNTGACCCCGCAGCAGAGCAAGATCCTGTTCCTCATCGCCGAGGGGCTGACGAACCGGCAGATCGCCGAGCGGCTCTTCCTCGCCGAGAAGACGGTCAAGAACCACGTCACCGGTCTGCTGGCCAGGCTCGGCGTGCAGCANCGCACGCAGGCCGCCGTGCTNGCCCACCGGCTTCGCGACGGCTCCGGCCGCCAGGCGCACGTCCCGTCGCCNCGGCGTGACGTGCCGCTGCCGGTGCGCTGACCGACNCGCTCANACCAGCCACCCTGGGGAGGGGGCAGAACGGGGAGGTCGCCACCGCGGCCTTCCCGTTCTGGTTTTGCGCGTCCCGTGCGCCCCAGGGACTCAGGTGCGCAGGCGCAGCGCCTCGGCGAGCGAGGCGACGGCGTCCTGGCTCGGGGAGGCGGCCTCCTGGTTGGTCACGGCCAGCTCCTGGAGCAGCTCGGCGCGGTGCACGCTGACCGAGCGGGGGGCATCGATGCCGACGCGAACGACGTCCCCGCGCACCTCGAGAACGGTGATGGTGACGTCGTCACCCACGACCACGCTCTCGCCCACGCGGCGGCTCAACACCAGCATGGGCACACGCTATCGCCTCGGGTCACCGGCCCCGCGATCACGCCACGAGTGGGACGGCCACCGAGAGATCCGGGTCCTCCAGGATCACCTGGGCGGCGCGCCGGGTGCGCAGGTTGACCAGGAGCGGTGCACGCAGGTTGACCGTGGTGCTCGCCAGGGTGCGGCCGGCATTGACCACGAGCAGCACCAGCACGTCCTCGACCGCCTCGATGCCGAGGTCGTCCACGACGTCGTCGCCGACCTCCGGTTCGTACGCCGGGAAGAACTGGGCGGCCGGGACCACGAGGAACCGCAGGCCCTCGCACTCCAGCGAGCGCAACGAGCCCAGCACCCGTTCCTCGTCGAGATGCTCCAACGTGAAGCGTTGGGCCTGCGGGAAGCCGGGCATGGGACGGGCGAGCTCGATGACCGACACGTCCTGGACCTCGGCGGGCTCCTCGATCGTCTGCACGGGCCAGATCATGACAGGAAGTCCAAGAGGCTCCGCTGGCTGGTCTTCGAGACGGCCATCAGGGCGGCCTGGTAGGCGTTGGTCTGGTTCTGCAAGGTGATCGTCGCCTCCGCCACGTCGACGTCCTCGACGTCGGACTGGGTCTTCTGCATGGCGAGCTGGTTCGCCGAGGACACACTGCTCGCCTGGTTGATCTGGTTCATCCGCGCCCCCTCGTCCGCAGCCGCGCCGCTGAGCCGGGAGAGGTCGCTCTGCAGGGTGCCGATGCTGGTCTCGATCTGCGCGGAGTCGACCGGGTCGGATCGCAGGGCGGTGGAGAGCTGGTCGAGATGGTCGAAGACGCTGGAACCGTTCGCCCCGAACACCGAGGTCCCATCGGAGTCGACCCGGACGACCGTGGCCACCCCGACCCGCCGGTTGACAGCGCCGCCCGGCTGGTCGCCGTTGCCGACGTAGCTGACAGCACCGCTGGCATCGGCGGCGAACGCGGTCGCACCGGTCGTCGTACCGCCGAACACGGGGCGGCCGAGATAGGTGGTGTTCGACAGCGACAGCAGGCCCTGCTTGATCTGGTCGATCTCGTCGGCGATGGCCGACTCGGCGGTCGAGCCGCTGGTGCCGGTGTTCGCGGCCTGGACGGCGAGCGTGTAGGCGCGCTGGAGCTGGGAGGAAGCGCCCTGGATCGCGCCGTCGACGGTGCTGAGCCAGGCGACACCGTCCTGNGCGTTGCGCTGGAACTGCGCCTGCTGGGCGACCCCCGCGCGGGCGCGCAGCGCGGTGCTGGTGCCCGTCGGGTCGTCGGAGGGCCGGTTGATCCGCTTGCCGCTGCTCAGTTGCTCCTGCGCCTGCGACATCCGGGTGAGTCCGGTCTCGACGGCATTGAGGGAGCGACTGGTGAGCATGTTCTGGGTGACCCGCGTGATCATGTCGGCGTCACACTCCCGTCCGGTTGATGAGCGTGTCGAGCACGGAGTCCATGACCGACAGCACCCTGCTGGAGGCTTCGTACGCGCGCTGCGCCTGCATGAGGTTCACCGTCTCCTCGTCGAGGCTGACACCGGTCTGCTGTTCGCGCTCGTCGTCGACCTGGGTGGCGAGCGTCTGCTGATTGGTGGTCTGGCTNTTCACCCCGGCGACCATCGAGCCCAGGCCGGTGATGAGCCGCTGGTACTGGTCGCCGAGGTTNACCGGCGCCATCGACCCCGCCCCCTCGACGCCGCGCAGNACCTGGCTGATCGCGTCGGCGTTGTCGGCGTTGTTGTTCGCCGNGCCCGACGCGCTCGGCGCAACGGCAGAGGCCGCGACCAGGGCCGGGTTCGCGGCGAGGGTCGGGTCGACGGCGATCGTGCCGGCCGGGTCCGCGGCGTCACCGAGAGCGAAGAAGGCCCCGCCCGGGTTTCCGTTCTGGTCGTAGCCCTGCGCCTGCTGGGTGTTGACCATCTCGGCGAGCTGCTGTGCCAACGTGTTGAGCCCGGCACGGTACGTCGACAGCGTGACGTTGAGCAGTGTCGTGATGCCGCCGACCTCACCGCCGAGGGCGCCCGCGATCACCTGGGAGGCGCCGCTGACCGGGTCGGTGATCGAGAACGACACCGGCGAGGGGTTGGCCGTGTCGCCGTTGCTGGGCGTGGCGTCGGCGTTGATGCCGCTGAGGCTCAACGTGCCGGCCTTGTCGCCGGTCACCAGGGCGATGCCGTTGACGCTGACGTTGAACCGTCCGGTCGGATCGACACTGACCGTCGCGCCCACCTGCTTGGCGAGGTCGAGCGCGACCTGGTCGCGCTGGTCCTCCAGCGCGCTGGTGTCGGTGCCGTTGGACTGGGCGATGAAGATGTTGTGGTTGAGCTGGGCCATCTGCCCGGCGTCGACGTTGACCTTGCTGACGTCGTCGACCGCCCCGGCCCGTTGCTCGGCGCGTTCGTCGTCGATCGCCTGCGCCTGGGTGTTGATCGCCCCCGCCAGCGTCTGGCCGGCGGCGATCACCGTCTGGCGGGCCGCCGAGCCGTCCGGGGAGGTCACGACGTCCTGCCAGGCGTCGTTGAAGGCCGACAGCGCGTTGGCGACACCGGTATCGCTCGGCTCACCGACGGCTGTCTCGACGCGCTCGAGGGAGGTCTGCTGCACCTGGAGATAGGACAGGGTGCCCTGCTCCTTGCGGACCCGGGAGTCCATCAGGAAGTCGGTCGTGCGCTGGACCGACTGCGTCGCCACACCGTCACCGTGGCCGGTGTAGACCGACCACATGGCACCGGCCTCGCTGGCCGCGTCCAGCTCGGCGCCGACCGCGCGACGACGTACGTAGCCATCGGTGTCGACGTTGGCGATGTTGTTGTTGGTCGTGTCGATGACGATCTGCTGGTACTGCAGACCCGTCTTGGCGATGTTGAGGCTGCCGAAGGTCCCGGTCATCGACTTACAGGCTCCGGTCCACCAGGCGCTGCCGAGGCACGTCGACGACGGCCGAGCCGTCGGGACCGAAGCCGCGCGGCACCAGCGCCTCCGCGCTGCCGCCGATGGTCAGCAGCGTCTCGCGCGCCGAGCGGTATCCGGCGGTGATGAGCCCGCGGTTGGACTCCGACAGGTCGGAGATCTCGCGGGTCGCGGTCAGGAACGCGGTGCGGTGGTCGTGCAGGATCGTTGCCCACGGCTCGGGGGCGACGTCCGCCAGCTCGGCCAGCGTCGGGGCCGGGGACAGGCCGAGCTCGGCAGCGACGGCATCGGCGGCGACAGCGCGCAGCACCTCGGTCTCGCGGAGCAGCGCCACCACCTCCTCCACCTCCTTGGTGGAGTGGGCCAGCCACCGGGTCCGTCCGGCGGCCAGGACGAGCTGCTCGAGCTCCAGCTTGTACGCGAGCAGCTCCAGCAACTCGCGCTCACGCCAGAGGATCAGCGACAGCTTCTCCACGGTGCACCTCTCAGGCCTCGTGCTCAGGTGCGGCGGGTCCGCTGCCTGACACGGTCCTCATCGCCCGGGGCGGGACCCATCTGAGCCGTTTCGGGGACGCAACGGGCCGTTCCGCTTTCAACCAGTGACTACGACGGGCCACCGGACCCGGGACCTCGGTCCTGATTTGTCGGACAGGCGTCGCTGTTAGTCCCGAACCCGTCGCCAGGAGGTGCTAATCGCGGGCACTGTTTGCTCGTGACCGAGCGAGCAGACCAGCACTCCCGCACCGAGGAGATGATCACCAGCCACATGCCGCTGGTGGGACACATCGTGCGCGAGACCATGGGCCGGGTGCCCTCCCACGTGAGCCGCGACGACCTGACCTCCGCCGGCCTCACCGCTCTCGTCCAGGCAGCCCAGGCGTTCGACGCCGAGCGCGGCGTCCCGTTCGAGCGGTACGCCGCCACCCGCATCCGCGGCGCGATCCTCGACGAGCTGCGCAGTGTCGACTGGGCCTCCCGCTCCGTGCGGCGCCGGGCCCGCGACCTCGAGGAGACCCGCACCCGGCTCGCCGGCGCCCTCGGCCGCACCGCCAGCACCGCGGAGGTGGCCACCGCCGCCGGTCTCAGCGTCGAGGAGGTCGCCGCCAACGACGACGACGTCAGCCGGGCACAGGTGCTCTCCCTGCAGGGCTCGACCACCACCTCGCTCGACGAGCTGGTGCCCACCCGTGCGCCCAGCCCCGAGCACCTGCTGGAGCACCACGAGCGGCTCACCTACCTGCTGGAGGCCATCGCCGAGCTGCCCGAGCGGCTGCGCCAGGTCGTCCAGGACTACTTCTTCGCCGAGCGGCCGATGGCCGACATCGCCGCCGAGCTCGGCGTCACCGACTCCCGCATCTCCCAGATGCGGGCCGAGGCGCTGGTGCTGCTGCGTGACGCGCTCAACACCGCCCTGGAGCCCTCGCTGGTCGAGCCCGCGACGAAGCCCAACGGCTGCGCCGCCCGGCGGCGCGAGGCCTACTTCGCCGCCGTTGCGGCCCGGCACGCCGAGGGTTCGCGCCGCTCGCGGCTGGTCCCCGCCTCGGCGCTGGACGCGGCCGGCTGACGCCATCGGGCACTCTGTTCGGTCCCCGCACGGGCCGGCGAGGCCACGGTCGACCGTGGCCTCGCCGGCCCGTCGGTCTTTCACCTGCTCGCGGCGTCTGTCGAAGAAATCCGGCGATGCGACTAAACCGCGTCCCGGGCCCGCCGAAGAGATCCCCGCACGGCCCACGGACGGGCCGATCAACCCAGGCTAGGAATCCAGGAAGGAACCACCATGAGCCTCCGCATCAACACCAACGTCGACGCGCTGACCGCCTACCGCAACCTCAACAACACCCAGAACTCGCAGTCGACCTCGATCGAGCGCCTGTCCTCGGGTCTGCGGATCAACAAGGCTGCCGACGACGCTGCCGGCCTCGCGATCAGCCAGGGCCTCACCTCGCAGATCAACGGCATCGGCCAGGCTGTGCGGAACGCCCAGGACGGCATCAACATGGTTCAGACCGCCGACGGCGCGCTGACCGAGACCCAGTCGATCCTGCAGCGCATGCGCACGCTCGCCGTTCAGTCCTCCAACGACTCGAACGACGCCAACGCTCGCGCCGACATCCAGACCGAGGTCACCGCCCTCAACTCCGAGCTCGACCGCATCGCGACCAAGACCACGTTCAACAACGTGTCANTGCTCGACGGCTCGTTCAACGCCAAGTCGTTCCACGTCGGGTACGCCGCGAACGACACCATCTCGGTGAGCATCTCGAACAACAACTCGACCACGTTGGGCGTCAACTCGGTCAACCTGTCGAGCCAGTCCGGTGCCGAGGCGGCGATCACCGCGATCGACAGCGCCATCCAGACGGTCTCGACCACCCGCGCGAGCCTGGGTGCCACCCAGAACCGCTTCCAGCACACCGTCAACAACCTGTCGGTCACCCAGACCAACCTGCAGGCCTCCAACTCGGCCATCCAGGACACCGACATGGCCCAGGAGATGAGCAACTACTCCCGCACCCAGATCCTGTCGCAGGCGGGGACCTCGATGCTCAAGCAGGCCAACTCGGCTGCGCAGAGCGTTCTCTCGCTCCTGCAGTGAGCAACAGCCTGAGCGATCAGGCCGCCTCGTTCCACCATCTGCAACACCCGCAACGGCGCCGGTGAGGCCTCCCGGCCTTCCCGGCGCCGTTCGGTTTCCGTCACGACCTGCGAAGGATCTCCTCGATGACCAGTTCGATCACGTTCAGTGGACTCGGCGGCGGCCTCGACACCAGCAGCATCATCAGCCAGCTGATGACGGTCGAGGAGATCCCCCAGAACAACCTGAAGACGACGCTCAGCAAGGAGCAGGGCCAGGTCACCGCCCTGCAGCAGATCAACACCGCACTGGCCGGCCTGTTCACCTCGGCGCAGAGCTTCAGCACCGGCAGCACGTGGGCGCAGCTCGCGGTGACGTCGAGCAACACCGCCTTCTCGGCGACGGCGTCCGGCACCGCCAGCCCCGGGACGCTCAACGTGAGCGTCCAGCAGTCGGCGACCAACTCCACCGCCGTGCTCAGTGGAAGCACCCCGTTCGCCGCCGGCGGCACCTACCAGATCACCACGGGCGGCAAGACGACGAGCTTCACCGTCGGTGGCACCGGCTCCACGTCGGACGTCGCCGCCGCCATCAACGCCGGCTCCAGCGCTTCAGGCCTCCGGGCGGTCGTGCTCGACCCCAACGGCACCCCCAGCCTGGAGCTCGTCAGCACCCAGACGGGCGCAGCCTCGAACTTCACCGTCGGCGACGGCACGCGCACCCTGGTGGACTCCACCGCGGCCTCCAGCCCGGGAGCGGTGACGACCAAGGGCGTCGACGCCCAGCTGACCGTCGACGGCGTCGCCGTGACCAGCGCCTCCAACGCCGTCGTCGCCGCTACCGGGGTGACGGTGACGATCCCGACCGGTGTGACGCCCGCATCGCCGCAGCAGTCGTCGATCTCGGTCTCGGACGACGGCAGCAGCAAGGCGAGCTCGCTCAAGGCGTTCGTCGACCAGGTCAACAGCGTGCTGACCTCGATCAGCGGCGCGACGTCGTACGGCACGATCCCGACCGGCAGCGGAGCGTCGGCGACCGACGGCGGGGTGCTGCCCGGCGACTCGACCCTCCGCTCACTGTCCGACCAGTTGCTCAACTCGATCTTCCCGGCGGACGGATCCTCCTTGGAGGATCTCGGCATCTCTGTGGACCGCAACGGCAGCCTCACCTTCGACTCCACCAAGTTCGAGGCCGCGTACGCCAGCGACCCGACCGGGGTCCAGGCAGCGATCGTCGGCAAGGACACCGGCACCCAGCAGCTCGGCAGCGACCTGACGATGCACGAGGTGTACGCCGACGGCTTCGCCTCGCGGGTCAGCGCCATCGCCCAGCAGTGGACCCAGGCACCTGTGACCGACGACCCGAACACGCCGAACGCCGACACCGCGCTGGCCAAGGGCGGCCTGCTCGGGCAGTACATCGCCAACTTCCAGGACCAGATCGGCGACCTCAACACCCAGATCGCCGACTGGGACGACCGGCTGGCGGCCAAGCAGTCGTCGCTACAGACCCTCTACACCAACCTCTCCACCACCCTAGCCACGCTGCAATCCCAGTCGAGCTGGCTCACCAGCCAGATCGCAGGGTTGGACAGCTCGTCGAACTGAGGCTCCTGTCATGACCACGATCCAGCAGCAGGCACGGACGGCGTACACCACTGCCACGCTCGGCACCGCCTCGCCCCAGAAGCTCATGCTCATGCTCTGGGACCGCCTCGTGCTCGACGTCGAGCGTGGGCTACGCGCGCAGATGGCCCGCGACGACGAGGAGGCCAGCCGGCAGCTGGTCCACGCACAGGCCATCCTCACCGAGTTCCAGGCCACCCTCGACACCGAGGGCTGGACCGGCGGCCGTGAGCTGCTGGCGCTCTACGGATACCTCCAGCGACGGCTGGTCCGAGCCAATATCAGCAGGGACCAGGTCGCCACCAAGGAGGTGCTGGCTCACTGCCGGGCGCTGCGGAGCACCTGGCACCGGGCGGCCGAGATCGCCGCCCGTGGGGAGTAGAGACACCGTGGACCAGGCGTGGATCGGCGCCCTCGACCGCCTCGAGGCCGACATCGTCGCGGCGGAGCAGTTGCTCGAGCGCCTCGACCCGGCGGCGGTGCCCACGTGGACCGCACCGGTGCTGGAGGGAGCGCTCCCCCCTGAGCTGCTCGGTCGCGCGCGTGAGCTCCACCGCCGGCACGAGGTGGTCCTCGCGGCCCTCGCCGAGGCCACTGCCCGGTCGATGCGTCAACTCAGCCTGACCGACCGGATCGGCCGCGCGACGCGCCGCTCCACCCGTTCGGTGTACGTCGACACCAGCGCCTGAGCGCTCCCCTACACGATCCCGAGGTCCTTGCTGTGCCGCACGTGTCGTCCGCTCGCGAGTTCCGGATCTCACTGGTGATGATCGTCCGCGACGAGGAGCGCTGCCTCGGCCGCTGCCTGGCCTCCGTCACCGACCTGGTGGATGAGATCGTCGTGGTCGACACCGGCTCCGCCGACCGCACCGTGCAGATCGCCGAGTCCTACGGCGCGAGGGTCGCCCGCTTCGAATGGGTCGACGACTTCGCCGCCGCCCGCAACTTCTCCCTCGAACAGGCCAGCCACCCGTGGCGCCTGATCCTCGACGCCGACGAGTGGGTGGCCGATCGGGAGACGGCACGAGCGGTACTCGACACCCTGGGCTCCACGCCACCACGATCGGTCGGCATCGTGACGGTGCTGCAGATGGATGAGACGACCGGCGAGCTGGAGCACGGCACGCGACTGCCTGTCCCGCGGGTGCTCCCGCCGTACGTGCGCTTCGAGGGGATCGTGCACGAGCAGCCGGTGCCGAGCACGCGGACCTTCGCGCTCGATCTGACGCTCGGCCACGACGGGTACACCTCGCCTGCGAGCGCTCGCAAGACCGGCCGCAACCTGGCCCTGCTGGAGGCCGCTCTCGAGCACGACCCGGCCAACCCGTACCTCTGGTTCCAGCTGGGCAACGACCACCTGACCCACGGCCGGCTCGAGGATGCGCTGCCGGCGCTGGTGCGCTCCTACAACCTGCTCCGGGACGAGACCGGGGCGCCCACGATGCCCGAGCGCCGCACCTGGGAGCACCTGCTGGTGGTGCGCCTGCTCCAGACCCTGACACTGCTGCGGCGCTTCGAGGAGGCTGTCGCGGTCGGCGAGCAGGAGTGCCGGCTCTGGCCCGACTCCTCGGACTTCTTCTACGTCTTCGGCGACGCGGTCCGGCTGGCCGCCCTGGTCGCCGGCACCGTCGACCCGGCCCGCGCCGATCGACTCACCCGCGCCACTATCGACTGCTGGTCGCACGCGCTCGAGCAGGGCGACCTGCCGCACTATGGCGGCGCCCTCACCGAGCGCGCCACCACCCTCGCGGCCGAAGGCCTCGGCGAGCTCTACGCCCGGCTGGCACGCCCCGGCGACGCCGCCACCTACGCCGCCATCGCCGCCGCACGCCGGGCCGACGCGGTGCCGGCATGACCGCGCCGCGCGCGACGAGGTCACGCCGGCCGTACCCGATCGCCCTGGTGATGATCGTGCGGGACGAGGAGCGCTGCCTGGATCGTTGCCTCGCGTCCGTGACCGATCTGGTGGACGAGATCGTCGTGGTCGACACCGGCTCCACGGACCGCACGGTCGAGATCGCGCAGACCCATGGCGCCAAGGTCGCCAAGTTCGCCTGGGTCGACGACTTCGCCGCCGCCCGCAACTTCTCGCTCGCCCAGACCACGGCACCTTGGCGGCTCACCCTCGACGCCGACCAGTGGCTGCTGGACCGGGAGACGGCCCGCACGGCACTCGACCGGCTGGGCCGCACGCGCCCGACTTTCTTCGGGATGGTCGAGCTCTTCGAGGCGGACAAGGACGGCAGCATCGACGAGCGGGTCGCGCCTCTCCCCCACCCGCGGCTGCTGCCGTCCCATGCGCGCTACGCCGGGCGCGTGCACGAGCAGCCCATCCCGGAGCTTCCACTCCAGGCGGTGGCCATCGCCGTCGGCCACGACGGCTACACGGCCGAGGCGCTCGCCCGCAAGGAGGGTCGCAACCTCGGTCTCCTGGTGGCCAGCCTCGAGGGGGATCCGACCAACGCCTACCTGTGGTACCAACTCGGCTCGGAGCACGCTGCTCGCGGACGGCACCAGGAGGCGCTGCCGGCGCTGATCCAGGCGTTCAACCTCACCCACCCCGCCGACGAGAGCGTCCCGGCGCCGCCGGAGAGCATGTGGTGGCACCGGCTGACGCTGCGGTTGATCCTCGCGCTCATCGCGGTGGGCCAGTACGAAGAGGCGTCGGCGCTGGGCGACATGGAGGCGGATCGGTGGGCCGGCTCGGCGGAGATCGCCTATGCGCACGGCCGTGCCCAGCGGGCCTTGGCGCTGGTCCTGGACGAGTCGCAGAACGACCGCGCCGAGCGCCTGATCGCTGCCTCGATGAGCCGGTGGCGCCAGGCCGTCGACCTCGGCGCAACCACGCGGTACGCCGGCAGCTTCGCCGAGCCCGCCGATGTCCTGGCGGCCCGTCTGCTGGCCGAGGACTACGAGGTGATGGGTCGACGCGAGGAGGCCGCGCGCTATCGCGCCCTCGCGTCGCGCTGACCGAGCCCGGCGGTGTCTCACACGGCGGCGAGGTTCGCCGCCGTCGCCTTCCGATAGCTCTCGACCCAGCGCGGCGCCCAGTCGACGGTGCTGAAGGAGCGCACGTGCTCGCGGGCCCGCTCGCCCATCGCGACACGGGCGTCCTCGTCGAAGGCGAGCGTGCGCAGCGCACGCTCCCAGTCGCCGTTGCTGCGGCACAGGAAGCCGGTCTCGCCGTCGATGACCAGGTCCGGGTAGGGACCCGCGTGGGAGGCGATGATCGGCAGCCCGAGGGCCCCCGCCTCGAGTGCCTTGACCGGACTCTTGGCGCGATTGAAGCGGTCGTCGGCCAGCGGCGCGAGGGCCACGTGCCAGGTGGTCAGCTGGAGGTAGTACTCGTCCATCGCATGGGCCCAGCCCACGAAGGAGGCGTCCTTGACCCCGAGCATGAAGCGGTAGTCGGCACCCATCAGCGTCAGACGTGCACGGGCTCGGGACACGCCCTTGCGCACGCCCGAGGCCGCGTTGCGCCAGTCGATGTCGTGGGTCGCGGAGCCGGCCCAGCCGACATGCAGTCGCTCACCCTCGGCTCGTCGCGGAGCGGGTACGTCGAAGAGCACGGGGTCGACGGTGTTGGGCAGGCAGTCGACGGGGGTGCTGGTCTCGGCCTGGAGCCGCGCCTGGAGCGTGGGGGTGGAGACGGTGATCCGGTCGACGACGTCCAGGCCGCGGCGCAGCGCCGGCACGACCTCCTGCTGGTAGTACGCGTACGCCGCCGCGGGGTCGTCCTGGCCCTGGTGGAAGGCCGGGTTGTCGGGGCGCGTGCTCAACATGTCGTCGTCGTACTCGGAGACGATCGTGATCCGCGGCCAGTTCGCGCGGATCGTCTCGATCGCCGCGACGTGATGCGGCGTCAGCAGTCGCTGGACGACCAGGACGTCGATCCCCTCGAGGAGCTTCTCATCGAGGTGCTCGCTGAAGCTCCACTCGACCAGGCCCTGGAAGCGTGCCTCACTGAGNGGGGCGTTGATGCGGTAGTGGAAGGAGCCGTCGCCCNCCTTCACACCCGTCCAGACCAGGATCTTCACGCCTGGCTCATCGGCACGGCGTGCCTGACCCTGAAGGGTCGGCGGGCCGACGTTGCGCTACATCGTGGCCGCGGAGAGCATCGGCCGGCGCCGGCGCAGGTGGTCCGCGCCGGGCAGTCCCGCGGCCAGCACGCCGAGCCGGGTGACCCGGTCCAGCCGGAGCGCCGCGATCTCGGGGGCGAGCGAGGTCACCTCGGCGGCGATCTGGTCGCGGGTCGGCTGCGGCACGTCCGGCTCGTAGAGCCGGTACTGGAACAGCGCCTCCGGCACCACGATCGGGTCGCGGTGCACCGCCAGGGCCTGGGCCAGCGCCCAGTCGGCCGTGACATAGCGGTCAGGGTCGAAGCCACCGACCTCCTCCAACAGCGACCGAGTGACGACGATGTTGCCGGCGCGCAGCACCAGGTTCGCCTGGAGGAGCCCGTCGACGATCCGGGGCTTGAGCACGGCGTTGGCCGCGTTGAGGCCCAGCACACCGAGTCCGAGTTCGGCCGGGTCCACCGGCGCGCCCTCCTCGCCGATGAAGTGCACGCCGCTGTAGCCCCAGAAGTCGGCTCGGCGTCCGTCGACCTCGTACGCACGGGCGAAGGTGTGCGCCCGGCGCAGGTGCTGCAGGTCCTCCGCTCCCAAGAACATGAGCAGGTCCCCGCTGGACGCAAGCGCCCCGCGGTTGAAGGCGGCTGCCTCGCTCTGTCCCGCCGCGTCCACGAGCAGCACGTCGGGGCGTGACTCGGCGACCGCCAGCAGCCGGGGCGACGCGGTGTCGCCGGCCAGCATCACCTCGACGTCGTCGTGGTCCTGACCGAGCGCGGAGGCGAGGGCGGTGAAGAGGAACCGGTCGCGGCCCTCCTGTGCGCAGATGACCATCGAGACCCGGGTCATGCCTTGGCCGCCTCGAGCGCGAGGATCTCCCGGGTCACGCCAGCGGCCGCCCGGAAGTAGGTGCGCGCAGCCTGGACCAACGGGTCCGCGTCGTGGGCGCCGGCGGTGCTCTTGGCGAGCCCGTCGGTGTGGGCGACGGCCCGCTGCAGGGCCTCCAGCCGCGCGAAGCCGCGACGCTCGTCCGGCTCGAGGTAGGCGCCTTCGCCCCACTCGTTCCAGGCGTTGACGAACACGAGCCGTTCCCCGGGTGGGTTGAAGAGATAGGTGTAGTGCAGGGCTCGCTCCATCCACTGCTGGAAGAGCTCGGGGCTGTCCCCCGTCCAGATGTTGGCGCTTCCCCCACGTCGCGGGGTGTTGTCCCACGCCGGCATCACCCCGCGGAAGAGGCGGTAGTCCGGCACGGGAGCGCTCATCACCCACTCGATGGTGGCCTCGTAGTCCATCGCATTGCCGCGCCACGAGCTCGGCGGCGGCGCCTCGAACCGCGCGGCCGCCTTCCCCATCTCGAGGTTGTGCGGGGGGAACTCGACCGCCGCGTCGAAGCCGTGCCCACGCGGGTCACGGAACCCGAAGCTCTGCACCGCGGCCAGGTAGAGCTCGCCGATACCGAGNTGGGCGGCCCGCTCGCGCAGAGCGTCGGTGGTGCGGACCGGGTCATCGAGCAGTGACGTGCGGTAGACGAGCAGGACCGGNCGGCCGTGCACGCGCAGGTANCGGGAGTCGGTGAGGTGCTCGGCGAGGTCGTCGATGAGCCGGGCNTCGCCCACCCGGTCGTGGGTCTGGGCCTGCAGGANGTCGCGCTCCGCGCCGTCCCAGCGCCGGGTCCACGGCTCGTTGGCCCAGCAGAAGAAGTAGGGAAGGGTGAGGTCCGCGTTGTCCCGGATCACCTCCAAGGGACGCTCCAGCAGTCGCTTGCCGCCGAACCAGTAGACGTAGTGGCAGAAGGCGTCGACGCCGAACGTCTTCGCCAGCTCCTGCTGGGCATGCTGGATCGCGACATCCGTCAGGTCGTAGTAGCCCAGCGGCCCGGGGACGTTCGGCTGTACGTGCCCGCGGAACTGCGGCCTCGCTGCCCGCACACCGGTCCATTCGGTGAAGCCCTCGCCCCACCAGGCGTCGTTCTCCGCGATGGCGTGGAACTGAGGCAGGTTGAAGGCGACGACTCTCGCGCGGCCCTCCGAGTCGTCGGCCGACGCCGGCTCCGCACCGTTCGNCAGTGGCTCGGTCGTCGTGGCCGGGCCGCCGGCACTCGTCGCGNCGGNGCCACCTTCGGGAAGGTCGATCCGAGGCGGCTCGCCCGGCAGCTCGGCGCCGTACCCGAACACCTCGAAGTCGGCGCGGTAGAGGTCTTCGAGCCGGTCCTGAAGGGCGGCGCTGATCGGGACCTCCGAGCTCGAGATCCGCGCCTGGGTGCGGCTGTCGAGCGCATAGCGCGCGTACGCCGGGATCTCCGCGATCGGCGGGATCCCCAGGTCGTGGCGCTCATCGAGCTCGGCCAGCACGTGGTCGATGCCGTCCTCGAACCGGAACACCTCGACGCCCGGGACGAGGAACTCCACCTGTGGGCGCAGGTGGTTGTCCAAGTGGTACGGGTTCCGCNCGTGTTCGGCGAACACGGTCTCGGCCCANTCCTCGAGGCTCTGCGCCAGCCCGGNCTGCAGCTCGGCGGCGTTGCGGTAGCAGTACTCGGAGCGGAAGCGCGCCACCGGATGCCGCACGACGGTGAACGCCAGGTCGATGAGATCCAGGTCGAGCACCGACTGCAGCAGCTCGCCGTGGAGGTGCTGCTGCGAGCTCAGCATCGCGCGGTGGAGGACCTCCACCTCGGGGATCGAGGTGTCGGTGTAGAAGTGCTGCGTCCAGCCCCCGGCGCGCAGGGCGCCCTCGATCGATGTGCCCCCGGTCTTGGGCACGTGGATGAAGAGGACCCTACGTCCGGCTCTGGTGAAGACAGGCACACCTCCACATCGGCCGACCGNTCGCGGTGCTGAGCGGGAGCGGGCCCCGGATCNGGGCGTGGCTCAGGCGGCCCCGCCCGCGGTGTCCGGCCCGACCGGCTCGGCCCCGACCGGCTTGGCATAGACGAACACGTTGGTGAGGTACTCCCGGCCCGTCCAGTTGCCGCACGTGATCAGCACGAGGCGGTTGTGCNTGCGATGCTGGCCGAAGAGCTTCTTGGCCTGCTCGGAGACCTGCTGCTTGGTCAGGGTGACGACCTTGGTGGCGACGTAGATCTCGATGCGCTTCTTGCGCACGATCTTGATCTGCGCGCCCTTCTTGATCGAGCCGAGGTGGTCGAACTGACCGCCGCCGGTGTGGACGGTGTGGCCCGCCACGATCGTCTGGCCGTTGACCGAACCCGGCTTGGCGCTGGCCCGCCACCAGCCCACCTCACGGGGGTTCGCCGGCGGATTGAGGGCACGCTGGGGCGTCATGTCGATCCCGACGATGGGGGCGCTGATGTTCAGCGACTTCACCACCAGCCGGTAGCCGGTCGGCGTGACGGCCGCCGGCGCCGAGCCCTGCGGATCCTGCTCGGCGCCCGAGCGGTGATGGATCAGGAAGAAGAGCAGCGCCGTCGCCAGGATCGCCAACACCACGGCGACGGCGAGCGCGCGCCACCTCCTCCGGTCGGCCGGGGCACCGGCCGGACCGGAGGAGGCGGGGAGNTCTCCCCCCGGGTCGGGGGTCAGGCTCACTTGGCTGCGAACCGACGGTAGGCGTACGCCGTCCCGGCCGCACCGACCGCGACGAGGCCACCGAGGCCGAGGTAGAACCCGGTGTTGTCCTGGTCGTCACCGGCGAGGCCGGCGTTGACCGAGGTCGGGACGGTGTCGCTGTCGTCATCGTCGCTGCTGCTACTGCTGCTGCTACCGCTGCTGCTGCTGGCCGGCAGCGCGGTCGCCTGCGGCGTGGTCACGGCACGACCGGCGTTCGGCCCACAGGTGACGTGGCCGANCTGGCCGGNGACCAGCGAGGAGCCGGTGAACTGCGCCGCGGCCGGAAGGAGCTGCAGGTCCAGCGCCGTCACNTCGATCTTGCGGCCNCTGTCGGAGGAGACCTGCTTGTTCAGCGTGATGTCGAGGATCTGCTGCTGCAGCGGCTGCAGGACCGGCTGCAGCTGGGTGATCAGCTGGTTCACGATGGCGTCCTGGACCTGCTGCAGGCCCGAGCCGAGGGCACCGGCGAGCGGCTGGAGCTGGCCNCCGATCGCGGTGTTGAGCTCCACCTTGAGCGCGTCGATCACCGTCTGCGTCAGGGNGTTGGCCTGAGTGGGCAGGTGGGTGTTCGCCGNCGGGTTGACCGGGAGGTTGGCGATGACCCCACTCTGGCCACCTACGGTGACGGTGATGGGCGTGNNAGTGCTGCCGCCATGGGTGTCCACCAGGTGCGCGCTGCCACTGGCGGCNGTCGGGTTGGCGGTGCACTGAGCCTCGATCGCGCTCAGGGTGCCGCCGAGCTGGATGTCGAGCGGCGTCGTGGCCAGCGAGCTCGTCAGCGGTTTGACCAGCGAGCTCTGGACCGTCGTCAGCAGCGTGTTCAGCGCCGAGCCGAGGGGGGTCTGAGCGAGGGCGGCCCCCAGCGCACTCTGCGGGTCGACGACCTGGGAGCCCAGCGAGAGCGTGCCCAGGTTGAGCGTGATCGGCGCACCGTCGATGTCGCACGAGGTGCTCCCCGTGTGGACGATGCCGCCGCCGGTGCCGGCGATGCCCGCGCAGGCGTACGACGTACCGTCGGTGTTGGCCCCGGCGTCCTGGGGCGCGACGCCGACGCCGAGCGCGTTGTTGCCCGGCAGCAGACCGGCGATGGTCGGCACGGTGCTGCCGTCNGTCTTCGTCTGNGAGGTGCCGTCGNTGGTGGCGGTGATGAGCTGGCTGATCGCCGACTGTCCACCGATGGTCAGGTCGAGCGATTGGGCGGTGGCCTGCGACACNGGGTCGGCGGCCAGGGCCGGCGCGGCGGCGAGCGCGGCGATCGACGTTGCGCCCAGGATCGCGGTGGCACGTAGGCCGAGTCGGATCGTCTGCACGGAGTGTCCTTCCGAGGGAGAGTGGCGCTCCCGAGAGCGCCGGGTAAAGGGCTGAACGATCCACGGCCGATTTGGTTAGGGGTGGCCGCAGTCACATTTCCGCCAGGCTCCGGCTCCAGCACAACAGCTGGGTCGGTACGGCGGCACCCCGCGTGTCGGCGTACCGGCCCAGCTGTTGTCCTGCCCGGGGCGTGCAGACCTGTCGGGCAAACCGCTCAACTGGGTCGCCGCAGCGCCGAAGGTCACTGCGAGCAAGGACAGCTCGCGCCCCGCCGACGGACCGGCATCGACCGCAGATCTCCGACTGGAGGGTTCCGTGTCCTTCGCCGTGTCCGACGCTGTCAGCGAGGTGCTCCACACCGCGCTCGACGGCCTCACGATGCGTCAGAACGTCACCGCCAACAACATCGCCAACGTGGACACTGCGAACTTCCGCGCCTCGAGCGTGGACTTCGAGACGTCGCTGCGCCAGGCGATCGATGCCGGCCAGGTGAGCGACAACGCAACGCCTCCTGTCGACGTACAGACGATGCCGACCGACACCCCTGTCGGGGCCAACAACAACAACGTGGACCTGCGCAAGGAGGAGGTCGCGATGATCCAGACCCAGTACCAGTACCAGGTGCTCGGCCAGGCCATCAGCGATCACTACTCGCTCATGCGCGAAGCGACGGGCATGTGATGTCGGCCTTCGACATGCTCCGGGTGGCCGACGAGGCACTCGGAGCCCACCAGACGTGGATGGACGCCCTGGCGAACAACATCGCCAACGTCAACACCTACGAGCCCACCAGCGGCACCGCGTTCCAGGCGCAGTACCCCATCTTCCAGGCCGACCCGGCCGGCGGCGTACGCGTCGCCGGCGTCGCGGAGAGCGACCCGCAGGGCGTCGAGGTCTCGATGCCCGACAGTCCCCTGGCCGACGCCAACGGCTACGTGCGCGCCCCCGACACCGACATGGCCAGCCAGATGGGCCAGCTGATCATGGCCCAGCGCGGCTTCCAGGCCTCGGTGGAGGTCACCAAGACCGCCCAGGACACCTACTCCTCGGCCCTCTCGATCGGCGACAAGCGATGAGCGTCGGTGCGATCGGTGCGGTCGGCGCCGTCGGGGCGGCGATGCCGGCCATGCCCACCATGCCCACCGCTTCCGGTACGGCGGGCACCTCGGGCACCTCGGGCACCTCGGGTGCCTCGGGTGCCTCGGGTGCGGCAGCGGTGCAGGGACCCATCGCACCCCAGAGCGCCTCGGGGGCCGAGTTCGGCAACCTCCTCGCCGACGGCCTGGACCGGCTGCAGGGGCTGCAGAACAGCAGCTCCAACCTCGCGGTGAAGGCGGCGACCGGCGACCTGTCCAGCATCCACGACTACACGATCGCGGCCGCCGAGGCCTCGACCGCCACGGACCTGACGGTCTCGCTGCGCAACACCGCCGTCCAGGCGTTCAACCAGATCATGTCGATGCAGGTCTGAGGCGCGACGAGAGAGCATGAAGGACAACCTGACCCAGATCCTTGCCCGCTACCGCCGCATCTTCGGTGACTTCAGCAGTGGGCAGAAGGCCGTCGCGATCGTCGGCTCGGCTGCGCTGCTGCTGGCGGCGTTCCTCGTGTTCCGGTGGGTGTCGGCGCCGACGTACGCGCCGCTCTACACCAACCTCGCCAGCTCGGACGCTTCCGCGGTGATCGACGAGCTGAACAAGGAGGGCGTGCAGTACAAGCTCGCCTCCGACGGCACCACCATCGAGGTGCCGCAGAACGCCGTCTACTCCACCCGGATCGCGCTCTCGGGCAAGAACCTGCCGGCCGGCAACGGGAACCCGGACGGCTACACGCTGCTGGACAACCAGAGCCTCTCGACCAGCGACTTCCAGGAGCAGACCAACTTCAAGCGGGCGATGGAGGGCGAGCTCGACAAGACGCTCGAGGCCATGAACGGCGTACAGACGGCCGTGGTGCACCTGGCCATCCCGCAGAAGCAGGTCTTCTCCGACAAGCAGGACCCGACCACCGCCTCGGTGCTGTTGGAGCTGCAGCCGGGCGCCACCCTGAGCCCCCAGCAGGTCCAGGCGGTCGTGCACCTGGTCGCCTCCAGCATCGACGGCCTCGACCCGAACGACGTCACTGTCACCGACGCGGCAGGCGATGTGCTCAGCGCCCCCGACGACAGCATCAGCGGCATGGCCAGCACCCAGGCGCAGGCGACCGAGGCCTATGAGCAGGATCTGCAGACCCAGATCCAGCAGGTGCTCGACAAGGTCGTGGGCCCCGGCAACGCCAGCGCCAACGTGACAGCGAACCTCAACTTCGACCAGCAGACCACCGACACCCAGACCTACGGCAAGGCGACCACCGTGCCGTCGCTGTCGGACACCAAGTCGAGCGAGAAGTACACCGGGCCCGCCAGCGGCGCTTCCAGCGTCGGCGGTGTCGTCGGCCCCGACGGCCAGATGGATACCACCACGACCGGGAGCAGCAAGAACTCGAAGTACGTGAAGAAGGACGAGACCTCCGACAACGCCGTCGACCAGACCCGGCAGCACACCGTCACCGCGCCCGGCGCGGTGCAGAACCTCCACGTCGGCGTCGTCATGAACGCCGCCGCNATCGGCACCATCCAACCGGCGCAGGTCAAGCAGCTCATCGCCTCCTCGATCGGGATCACCCCACAGCGCGGCGACACCATCGACGTGACGACCATGCCGTTCAACACCGCCGCGCAGCAGGCGGCCGCACAGGAGCTCGCCACCGCCCAGAAGGCGGCCGCGAAGGCGCAGCGGATGAGGCTCCTGCGCGACATCGGCCTCGGTGCGCTGGTCGCGCTGATCCTCCTGCTCGCCTGGCTCAAGGCCCGGCGGAGGAGCAAGGCCCGCGAGCAGGCCACGACGTACGTCGTGGAGCAGCTGCGCGCCGATGCCGCGGCCCGCGCGGCCCAGCTCGAGGCGGCCAACCCGGCGCTGGCGGCGCTGGAGGCGGCCGAGGCCGACGAGACCGAGCGGCTGCGGCTCGAGCTCAACTCGATCGTGGAGAACCAGCCCGAGGACGTCGCCAACCTGCTGCGCGGCTGGCTCGTGGAGCGGCCGCGATGAGCACCGCGATGCTGCCCACGAGCAGTGCGCTGAGCCAGCTCGGCGTGCGCAAGGCGGCCATCGTGCTGATCCAGCTCGGCAAGGAGCGCGCCGCCCAGGTCATGGAGCATCTCAGCGACAGCGAGGTCGAGCTGGTCTCGGCCGAGATCGCCCGGCTCGACCGCATCTCCGCGGGCGAGACCGAGCAGGTACTGACCGAGTTCCGCGACCTGATGACCGCACACGCCCACATCAGCCAGGGCGGCTTCGCGTTCGCGCAGTCGCTCCTCGAGCAGTCGCTGGGCGCCGAGCGGGCCAAGGAGATCATGGAGCGGCTGCACGCCGCGGCGGTCCAGATGCCCTTCCAGTTCCTCCATCGCGCCGACCCGGCCCAGCTGCGCGGCTTCATCGCCGACGAGCACCCGCAGGTGATCGCGCTGGTGCTGGCCCACATGACGCCGGACAAGGCCTCGCTACTGCTGTCGGGGCTGCCGGCGTACCAGCAGGCGATCGTGGCGCACCGCATCGCGGTGATGGACCGGACCAACCCCGACATCATCCGCACGGTCGAGTCGATCCTGGAGCGCAAGCTCTCCTCGATGCTGCAGCCGGCCGAGATGTCCCGCGTGGGCGGCGTGGACTCGCTGGTCAACGTCATCAACCGCTCCGACCGTCCCACCGAGCGCCAGATCGTGGAGGGGCTCGAGGGCCTCGACCCCGAGCTCGCCGACGAGGTCAAGAGCCGGATGTTCATGTTCGAGGACATCGTCGGCCTCGACGACCGCTCGGTGCAGCAGGTGCTGCGCCAGGTCGACGCCGGCGACCTCGCGCTCGCCCTCAAGGGCGTCAGCGACGCGGTCAAGACCAAGATCACCTCCAACCTGTCCCAGCGAGCGGCCGAGAACCTGCTGGAGGAGGTCGAGCTGCTCGGGGCGGTCCGCCTCGCCCAGGTCGAGGAGGCCCAGCAGTCGGTCATCCGCACCATCCGCCAGCTCGAGGAGCAGGGCCAGATCATGGTCCGGCGAGGGAACGAAGATGAGTTCATCGTCTGACGCCGGCGCCGTCCTGCGCGGCGAGCAGGTCGGCCAGGTGACCACGCTCGCCACCCCCGAGCTGCGCAGCGGCACCTGGACCCGGCACGGCGACGGCGCCGTCCTCGGCGACCCGGTGGCCGAGTCGATGCTCGGGGAGCTCGCCGCGACCGCCCGGGCCGCCGCCGCTGCCCAGGGGTACGCCGTCGGCTGGGCCCAGGGGCGCCGGGAGGCCGAGGCCCAGGCCGCGGCGACGGCGCAGGAGGCGGCGAAGCGCGCGGCCGAGCTGGACGCCCGTCGCGACGCCGAGCACCGTGAGGCGCTGGCGGCCTTGGCCCTGGCGGCGGCGCAGGTACGCGCCGAGCTCGCCCGCCTCGCCACCGCCGTCGAGGACCAGGCCACCGAGCTCGCCTGGACGCTGACCCGGGAGCTCGTCGGCCACGAGCTGGCCGCGACGAGCGGGCGCGACGTCATCCGACGGGTCCTCGACCACACCGGCGGTACCACCCCCGGCGGAGCGCTGGCACGGGTGCGGCTGCACCCCGACCTCTGCGACGCCGCCGCGACTCAGGAGCTGGGCGACTCGGGCCTGACGCTCGTGCCCGACCCGTCCCTGGCCCGCGGCGACGCACTCGTGGAGTGTGACGGCTCGGTGGTCGACCTGCGCGTCTCGACCGCCCTCGAACGGGTCGGCGAAGCGCTGTCGTGACCCACCGATGAGCGCCCTCACCGACGCCGTCCGCGAGCGCGCCCTCGAGGCGACCCGCGTCCGCACCCTCGGCACCGTCACCGAGATCGCCGGCCTGCATCTGCTGGTCACCGGGCTGCCGGTGGCCGTCGGGGACCTGGTCGACGTCGAGGACCGCGGCCTGCTCGCGGAGGTCATCGCACTGCGGCCCGGTGGTGCCGTCTGCCTGCCGCTCGGCACGGTCGCCGGGGTCATGGTCGGTGACCACGTGCGGCACACCGGCGGCCCGCTGCGCCTGCTCGTGGGCGAGGCCCTGCGCGGCCGGGTGCTCGACGGCCTCGGGCGCCCGATCGACGACGGACCCCCGCTGGAGGGGCTCGGGCTCGCATCGGTCACCGTCGACGCCGCCGCACTCAACGCCCTGCAGCGACCGCGGATCACCGAGCCGCTGGGTCTCGGCGTACGCGCCCTGGACGCGCTCGTGCCCTGCGGCCGCGGTCAGCGCATCGGCATCATGGCCGGCTCCGGCGTCGGCAAGTCCTCGCTGCTGTCGATGATCGCGCGCGGCACCGAGGCCGAGGTCTCNGTCATCGCGCTGGTCGGCGAGCGGGGCCGCGAGCTGCGGGAGTTCATCGACAACGACCTCGGCCCNNAGGGCCTCGCNCGCTCCGTCGTCGTGGTGGCGACCTCCGATGCGCCGGCGGTCGAGCGGCTGCGCGCGGCCTTCGTGGCCACCCGGATCGCGGAATGGTTCCGCGACGCCGGCAAGCACGTCGTGCTGATGATGGACTCGCTGACCCGCGTCGCGATGGCGCAGCGCGAGATCGGGCTCTCCGCAGGCGAGCCCCCCGCGACCCGCGGCTATCCGCCGTCGGTCTTCGGGCTGCTGCCGCGCCTGCTCGAACGCGCCGGCACCTCGCCGGCCGGCTCGATCACCGGCCTCTACACCGTGCTCGTCGAGGGCGACGACCTCCACGACCCGATCGGCGACACCGCCCGCTCCATCCTGGACGGCCACGTCGTGCTCACCCGCGAGCTCGCCACCGCCGGCCACTTCCCCGCCGTCGACGTGCTCGAATCGATCTCCCGGCTCACCACCGCCGTGTGCACACCCGAGCAGCAGCAGGACGCCCGGGCAGTACGCCGCATGCTCGCGGCGTACCGCAATGTCAAGGAGCTGGTCGAGATCGGCGCCTACGTCGCCGGCACCGACCCTGCCGCCGACGCGGCGCTGGCGCGGATGGGACACATCGAGCGGTTCCTGCAACAGCGGATGGACGAGCCGTCCACCCCCGACCAGACGTGGGCCGAGCTCGCGTCGATCGCCCGGTGAGGGTGCGGCGCGATCTCGGCGCCGGAGTGGCTCAACTGTCCCCCGCGTTGGCCGATGGAGCGCCCGAGCACGGATCGCTCGCAACCGGAAGCCGACGGATCGGCGGCGTCACGCGCAGAGAGCTCATGCCTTGAGTGCTTCCCGATCCGCGGCCGACCGTGGCCTGCGCGCCGTCGCGCGGGTGCGCGGCGTGCGCGAGCAGGACAGCCGCCAGGGTCTCCACCTGGCAGCCGTCGAGCAGGGGGCTCGGCACGCCCGCGTCATCGAGCTCTCGCAGCGGCTCGCCGCGGCTCCGGCGCATCTGGCCGGGTCGCCTGCCGACGTCCTGAGCCTGNGGATGGCCCTCGGCTTCCTCGGCGAGGAGATGCGCCGGGCCCGCACCGAGGAGGAGCAGGGCCGCCTGCTCCTCGACACCGCCCGTGCCCGGTGGGAGCGGGACAAGGCCGAGCTCGGCGCGGTCGAGAAGCTGCTCGGCCGACGTGTTGAGCGCCGCCGCGCTGAGGCCGCCCGGGCCGAGGCCAAGGAGAGCGACGACATCGCTGCGCAGCGCTGGCAGCGCGCCCGGGAAGCCGGCGCATGAGCACCATGATCTCCGAGCCCGCCGTCGGCGGTTTGGGCGGTGTCAGCGATGTCGGCGCCGCGAGCGACGCGATCGACATCGCCGGCATCGGGGCCCGGATCCAGCAGATCCAGAGCCAACTCGCGGCGATCAGCGGCACCTCGGGCGGCTCGGCAACGTCGTCCAGCGACTTCGCCGCCGCACTGAGCACAGCCACCGGCGCGACGTCCACCGCCACCTCGACCGGTGTGACCACCGCCTCGGCCGCGAACACGCTCGGGCAACCCGGCTCCGCGACCGCGTCCACGGTCTCGGGCAGCGACGTCGTGGCCGACGCCCGGCGCTACCTCGGCGTGCCCTATCTGTGGGGTGGCACCGACCCGAGCAAGGGCCTGGACTGCAGCGGCCTCACCCAGCAGGTGTACGGCGACCTCGGCATCGACCTGCCCCGCGTCTCCCGCGACCAGGCCGACGTCGGCTCCCCGGTCGCCGGCCTCGCCAGCGCCCAGCCCGGCGATCTGCTGTTCTTCGGCTCCCCCATCCACCACGTCGCCATCTACGAGGGCGACGGCATGATGATCGAGGCGCCGCACACCGGTCAGAGCGTCAAGGAGATCAGGGTCGCCGACTTCGGCGAGCCGGTCTCGGCGATCCGGCGGGTGCTGGGCGGTGTCGACGGGCGGGTCTCGACAAGCTCGACCACCGGTGTGGGCTCGACCTCCGGTGTGGGCTCGACCACCGGTGTGGGCTCGACCACCGGTGTGGGCTCGGCGACGCCGTACGCGGCGATCATCAACGCCGCGGCCGCGCGCACCGGCGTTCCGGCGGCGCTGATCGCGGCGGTGGCGAAGCAGGAGTCGGGGTTCGACGCCCACGCGGTCAGCCGAGCAGGCGCNCTGGGGGTCATGCAGCTCATGCCGGCCACCGCNAAGGGCCTCGGCGTGGCCGATCCGCTCGACGCCGCCCAGTCGATCAACGGCGGCGCGAGCTACCTCGCCGGCCTGCTCCAGCGGTTCGGCGGCAACACGACGCTGGCCGTCGCGGCGTACAACGCCGGGCCCGGCGCCGTCCTCAAGTACGGCGGCGTCCCGCCCTACCCCGAGACGCAGCACTACGTGCGCAACGTCCTCGCCCTCATGGAGGCCTCGTGAGCATCGCACCGTTCGCCCCCAGCGGCACCGGCGCCCACCGCCACGATGCCCGGAGCAAGCCCGGCCACGCGTCCTCCGACAGCGCGCTCGGCTTCCTCGCCGAGCTGGTCGCGGCTGCCGGCATGGCGAGCCCGCCTGCCTCGCCGCTCTCGCCGACACGGGTGGTCGCGCCGACCCCGGCGGTCAAGCCTGTCGAGACCCTCGCGGTCGTGCCGACCCCGGTGGTCGAGCCTGTCGAGACCCCCGCAACCGGGCTGCCGACACGGGTCGTCGCGCCGACCCCGGTGGACGCGCCGACCCCGGTGGTCGAGCCTGTCGAGACCCCCGCAGCCGGGCTGCCGACACGGGTCGTCGCGCCGACCCCGGCGGTCAAGCCTGTCGAGACCCCCGCAGCCGGGCTGCCGACACGGGTCGTCGCGCCGACCCCGGCGGCCAAGCCGACCCCGGTGGTCGAGCCTGTCGAGACCCCCGCAGCTGCCGTCTCCGGCACCTCGAACCGTCGCCCGGCAGTCCGTCCCGGCGTGGCGGCGACCGGCGCTTCCGACCCCGCGCCGGCCGCGCCGGCCGCACAGACCACGATCCAGACGACGCTGCAGAGCGTGGCTCCGCTGGCCGGGGCCGTCGCCGGGACGGCGGCGCCGACCCCTGCCGCCCCGGACGACCCGCGCACCGGTGCCGTGCTGCGACAGGTCTTCCCCGAGATCACCAAGGTCGCCGGCAGCGGCAACGGGACCCACCGGCTGGCGATCACCCTCCACCCCGACGACCTCGGCGAGGTCCGCGTGACCGTCGTGGTGCGCGGTGACGCGGTGCGCGTCGACGTCGCCACCGACCCGGGGAACGGCGTGGCACGCACCGCGCTGGAGCATGGCGCGCCCGAGCTGCGCCGGCTGCTCGAGGCGACCGGCGCCGACGCCCAGGTGCGGCTGCGGGACTTCGACTCCCAGCTCGGCTCGCCGGCCGGCTCCGCGACCGACGGTCGGCAGGGCCAGCCCGGCGGCCACAGCGGCCAGAGCGGGCAGAACGGCCACAGCGGGCACGCCAACGCGAGCTACCAGGGCAACCCCGGCAACCCGAACAGCCACGGCAGCCAGCGCAACCACCAGACCACCGGCCAGGGTGGCCGCGGCTTCGGCCAGTCCCCCACCCGCGCCGTGGCCGAGTCCGGCATCACCCCGGCGCCCGCGAGCGCCCCGACCCCGATCGGCGCCGCTGGCGTCGACCAGCTGATCTGAGGAGCACCCATGACCGTGACCCCCGTCGGGACNGTCTCCGGCACCAGCGACAGNGCCCAGCTCGGCCTGCTGTCCTCAGCCGCCGGCTCGAGCGCCGACATCACGACCTCGCGTCAGGACGGCGAGACGTTCATGCAGCTCATGGTCGCGCAGCTGAAGTACCAGGACCCGATGAATCCCACCGACTCGACGCAGTTCCTGACCCAGCAGGCGATGTTCACCCAGCTGCAGTCGATCCAGCAGATCCAGGACGAGACCGCCCAGCTGATGTCGGCCCAGATGGCGTTCGGCGCCAGCGCGATGATCGGCAAGCAGGTCTCGTGGGGCAACGCCGACGGCTCGACCGGCAGCGGCGTCGTCTCGGGCGCCACCTTCACCTCCTCGGGCCCGGTCCTCTCGATCGGCGACACCCAGGTCCCGCTGACCTCCGTGGTGGGCGTGGGCGACTCGACCGGCACGACCACCACGGGCAGCACCACCACGGGCAGCACCGACAGCAGCACCGACAGCAGCACCGACACCACCACCGCCTGACCCACCCACCACCGAACAAAGGACAACGCGATGCTTCGCTCCCTCTTCGCCGGCATCAGCGGCCTGCGCGTCAACCAGACGATGCTCGACGTGACCGGCAACAACATCGCCAACGCGAACACGATCGGCTTCAAGAGCTCCACGACGGTCTTCTCCGACACGCTCAGCCAGATGCTGACCGCCGCGTCNGCTCCGGGCGCCACCCGCGGTGGCACGAACCCGATCCAGATCGGCCTCGGNGTGCAGCTCGCGTCGGTCACCGGCAACTTCAGCCAGGGGTCCAACGAGACCACCGGCAACCCGACCGACATGATGCTGAACGGGGACGGCTTCTTCGTCACCAGCACCGTCGACCCCGCCACCGGCAACTACGTCAACTCCTACACCCGCGCCGGCGCCTTCCACTGGGACCAGAACGGCAACCTCGTCGCCCCCGACGGCAAGTTCGTCATGGGCTACAGCGGTGACACGCCGATCGCCGGCTACGCGGCCGACGGCAGCCCGCTCGACAGCAGCGGGAACCCGGTGAAGCTGGAGAAGATCACCCAGTCGATGAACTCCGCCACGGCGCCGGCAGGCGCGACGCTGACGTCGTACGAGATCGGGGCGGACGGCAAGGTCACCGGCACCTACAGCGACGGCACCCGCACCGAGATCGGCCAGATCGCCGTGGCCACCTGCGTCAACCCGCAGGGTCTGGAGAAGGTCGGGGACACCGAGTACGTCGGCTCGGTGAACTCCGGCCCGGTCGTGGCGAGCGTGGCCGGCCAGGGCACCCGCGGCAGCCTGACGGTCGGCTCGCTGGAGATGTCGAACGTCGACCTGGCCGCCGAGTTCACCAACCTCATCCTCGCCCAGCGCGGCTTCGAGGCCAGCTCGAAGGTCATCACCACCTCCGACCAGGTCCTGGAGGACCTGGTGAACATGAAGCGTTGATCGAAGGCCACGCGACGTGCCCGCTGCAGGAGGCAGGGCCCGGGAGTACGGCGGGTCGGGATGTGCCCCTCAGGCCCCATCGGGCTCGCGGCCCTGCCACGTGGTCAGGCACGCGCGGTTGCCCTGCTGGTCAGCCAGTACCCAGAACGCGGGGGCGGCGGTGTCGTCGACAAGCGCGCCGCCCGCCTCGATAGCGGCGGCGATCCGGCTCTCAACCATCTCGGGTGGCACGCGCAGGTCGAGATGCCATCGCTGTCGCGGAACGTCGTGGGCCTCGGTGGGCTGGAACCATATCGTCGGTCGCCGCCCGGCNGCGTCGCGGAGCTGGATCTCACCCCAGGCCTCGACGGTGTCGTAGCCGAGCAGGGCTGCCCAGAACGGNCTGATCTGGGCCTCGTCGGCCGAGTCGAGGCCGAGTTCGAGCACGCTGGTGCGCTCGGGGNGCGGCGTGGCGCCGGCCGCTAGGGCCAGATCGCTGATNGCGCGGGCCAGGGCCACGTCGCGGGTGGTCACACCGCCGACGTCGCGACTGATCAGCCGGACGTCGACCCGACCGAAGGCCAGGTCGATGTCGGGGTAGTGGTCCATCTCCTCGGCGGTCACGGCGATCGCATCGACCAGCCTGACCGCGCTGACGAAGTCGTCGCTGTCGAAGCTGGCATGGAGCCGGTCGATCAGCATCCGCCAGTCGTGCAGGTCCTCATCGACCAGGTCCTGCTCGGCCAGCGTGCGGCTCGGGTCGAAAGGTGTCTCTGCCTTGCCGCTCACTCACGTCACCTCTGTCCGATCGGCTCCGGATTCGCACTTGACACTGTCACGGCCACCAAAGCGTCCCGTCGCTGTGGAGCGATCCCGGCCGGCCTCTCCCGAAGCGCCCACCTCCATCAGGCTCAGGTCGAGCACCGGGGCGCCGATCAGGTCAGCAACCCGCCATGGAAGGCCGGGCCGCCATATCCGCGACACGCACAAGGACGGTGCGACCATGATCACGCTCACTCGCCTCTCGGGATCGGTGTTCCTGCTCAACGCCGACCTGATCGAGCGCGTCGACAGCACCCCCGACACGATCATCACGCTCGTCGACGGCAAGAAGTACGTCGTCTCCGAGACGATGACCCAGGTGCTGGACGCCGTGGTCGCCTTCCGTGGTGAGGTCGTCGCGCTCGGGTCCCTGCTCGACGGCGTACACCCCTACCTCGCCCGCAAGAGCGGCGCCGCGGCGGAGGCGCCGCGGCTCGCGTCGGTCTCCGACCTCGCCGCCCCCGTCCCGCACCGGGACGGGAACGGGGACCTCTGATGGACCTTGCTGCCGCGCTCGGAGTCGTCCTCGGCTTCGCGGTCATCATCGTCGCGAACGTCATGGAGGGCGGCAACCCGGCCAGCCTCTTCCTGATGCCGCCGCTGGTGCTGGTCTTCGGCACCACCGTGATGGTGACCGTCGCCGGTGGGACGATGGCCGATGCGAAGACGGCGGTGAAGTCGCTCAAGCGCGCCTTCACCGGCAAGGTGCTCCCCGCCTCCGACCTGGTGCCCGCGGTCGTCTCCTTGGCCGAGCGGGCCCGCCGCGAGGGCCTGTTGTCCCTCGAGGACGGCCTGCGCGAGATCGACGATCCGTTCCTGGTCAAGGGCGTCACCATGGCCATCGACGGCACCGACCCCGAGGAGCTGCGCGACATCCTCGAGGGGGAGGTCCACGCCAAGAAGGTGGAGGACCGCCAGGCCGCGAAGTTCTTCTCCGACGCCGGCGGCTACGCGCCCACCATCGGCATCATCGGCACCGTCATGGGCCTGGTCCACGTGCTGGAGCACCTGTCCACGCCGGACAAGCTGGGTCCGCTCATCGCCAGCTCGTTCGTCGCCACCCTGTGGGGCGTGATGAGCGCCAACGTGCTGTGGCTGCCGCTCGGGAACCGCCTCAAGCGGCTCGGCCAGCTCGAGGCCTCGCGGATGGAGCTGGTCATCGAGGGCGTCTCCGCGATCCAGTCCGGGTCCAACCCGCGCCTGGTCGCGGAGAAGCTGAAGTCCCTGCTGCCGGCCGACCAGCAGACCGCCGAGGAAGCGGCGGCCTGACATGAGCTCGAAGACCGCCGTACGGCCGACGCCCGTGCGGCGCAGGCCGCGCGAGGACGAGCACGAGGAGCATGAGGGCGGCCACGAGCGCTGGCTGGTGACCTACGCCGACATGGTGACGCTGCTGATGGTGCTGTTCATCATCCTGTTCTCGATGTCGACGGTGGACGCCAAGAAGTACGAGGCCCTCAAGAGCGGCCTCGCGATCGGCTTCGGCCAGGCGAGCAAGATCCTGTCGGGCTCCAGCCCGATGCTCGACGACCAGGGCGGCGCCTCGCAGGGCTCGAGCATGATCAGCCCGGACCTGGTCACCAACCTCCCCGCCAAGGAGGCCCAGGTCGTCAAGCAGGCGCTCGACCAGGAGCAGGCCAAGCAGAACCAGGAGCAGTACGACGAGGCCGCCAGCCAGGTGAAGTCCCTGCTCGCACTGTGGCACCGGATGCAGCAGGCCCTGGCGAAGCAGGGACTGCAGGACGACGTCCAGGCCAGCATCGACGAGCGCGGCCTGGTGGTCTCGCTGGTCTCGCGGCACGTGGTCTTCCGGGCCAATCTGGCCGACCTCACCGAGCGGGGGCAGCGGATCGTGGACACGATCGCGCCCGTGCTGGCAGCGATCCCCGAGCCGGTGGAGGTCGACGGCCACACCAACCAGGTGAAGGTGAAGCCCAAGTTCTANCCGACCGACTGGGAGCTGTCAGCGGCGCGGGCGGTCAACGTGCTGCGCCGGCTCAACGAGGTCGACTCCATCCCGGCGGACCGGCTCAGCGCCACCGGGTTCGGCCACACCAAGCCGCTGGAGGACCCGAGCAAGCCGGGGTCCCAGGCGGTCAACAAGCGGGTCGACATCGTCGTCCTCTCCCAGGCACCGGCCCAGACCCGGGCGCTCTACCAGGAGGTCGAGCACGACCTCGAAGCCAGCCACACCACCTCGACCGCGACCGGAGGCCAGCCGTGACCGTCACCGCCATGCCCAAGAACGACCCCGACAGCACGGCCGGCAAGGCCGGCAAGGGGAAGGCGCCCCGCAGCAAGGTCAAGACGATCCTCATCGCGGTCGTGGTCCTGCTCGCACTCGGCGGCGGGGGCTACTTCGTGATGAAGCCGTCGAAGCCGGGCCCGCCGCAGCCGGGCATCGTCGACCGGCTCGACCCGATCCAGATCAACCTCGCCGGCGGGCACTACCTGCGGCTCGCCCTCGCGCTCCAGCTCAAGGTCGGTGCTCCCGACGACCTCGACGGGAGCAAGGCCCTGGACAAGGCCATCGACGTCTTCAGCGGCCAGCAGATGGCCGACCTCAACCAGGGCCAGATCCGCGACAAGCTGAAGAAGCAGCTCGGGGTGGATGTCGGCAGGCTCTACGACGGCGACGTGCTGGCGGTCTACTTCACCGAGTTCGTCACGCAGTGATCCGGGCCGCGGCCGGACCCTGACCAGGACCTTGTGACCGTTTCGGCGCCGCCCGGTTCGTCTCAGGTGTGACGGCGCTGCGCCGATCCCCGGTGCGTGACGATCGCACCCCCCTCGCCAGGCCTGCGCTCCGGCGCGCCCGGGGCATCCGGCGCCCGGTCTCGGCGGCGTACCGGCACCGGCGAGCCGGTCCCCTACGACTTCCGCCGGCCGATCCAGCTCTCCCGCGAGCACCAGCGCATCCTCATGCTGGGCTTCGACGGCTTCGCCCGGCAGGCGACGACGGTGTTCACCTCCTCGCTGCGCACGGTCTGCCAGGTCACCCTGCAGACCATCGAGCAGCGCACGTACCACGAGTACGTCGAGAGCCTCGGCAACCAGACCTACATGACCCTCTTCAGCGCCGAGCCGATGCCGGGCCTGGGGGTCTTGGAGATGCCGATCGTGGCGATCATGTCGTGTGTCGACCACATGCTCGGCGGCCCGGGCAGCGACGACCAGCCCGACCGCGCGCTCACCGAGATCGAGGGTGGCGTCGTCAAGGGGTTCATCGAGCGACTCCTGGGCGAGATGCGCTACTCCCTCTCGGCACTGCTTCCGCTCGAGCCGACGCTCACCGGCGTGGAGTACAGCCCTCAGTTCGCCCAGGTCGCCGCCGCTGCCGACGTGATGGTGGTGGTGGGCTTCGAGCTGCGCATCGGCGAGCGCGCCCACCGGCTGACGGTGTGCCTGCCGTTCGGCGGCCTGCTGCCGCACCTGAGCAGCGCCGCGAACCCCGGCGCCCTGTCCGACCGCGAGCGGGCGGCCCGCGTCCAGGCCGCTGACCTGCTGCGTCAGCAGATGGAGCATGTCCCCGTCGCAGTGGCCGTGCGCCTGCGCCCGACCCGGCTCGGCCCGCTCGACCTCAGCGAACTGCGCACCGGCGACGTGCTGCGCCTCTCCCACCCTGCGTCGGCCCCGCTCGACGTGACCCTCGACGGCACCATCTTCGCCCACGCCACCCCCGGCGCACGCGGCCAGCGCCTGGCGGCCCTGATCGTGGACACACCCAAGGAGAACTCATGACCTCGCTCGACGGCACGACGCTGGACGACCTCGCCGCCGCTGCGGCCGAGGCGGCCGCAGCCGTGCTGCCCTCGGCCACGCCGCTGATCGCCGGGGCCGCCCAGCCCGGCTCGGTGCACGTGACCTCGGCGTTCGCGGGCGCGGCGATCGCCGACCTCGACGGCCCGGCCGTGGGGCGGGTCGCGGTGCTCGTCGGCCGGGACCTGGTCGACGCGCTCGCCGGCTCCCCGCTGGGCGGGCTCGACCTCGGTGCGGCCGTCCAGCCGGCGATCGACGCCGTCGCCGCCGGCCTGGGTGCGACCGCCCGCGCCGCCATGTCCGTCGATCTCGGCCTCGTCGTCGGTGATCTCGGCGGAGAGTTCATCACCGTGCCGCTCATCGGCGCCGGCATCGCCGCCGCCGTCCTGATCCCGGTGGCCACCCTGCGGGCCGCGCGTCCGCGAGCTGAGGCGCCCGCCGCCGCACCGACTCCCGGCGGGCCGCTCGCCGCCGACTTCGGCATGCCGCTCGACGCGCCCGCCGGCAGCGGCGCCCCGACGGGCATGCGCCTGGCCGCCGACGTCGGCCCCATCCCGCAACCCCGGCATCCGGCCGCCGCCGCGACGGCGATCGCGGCGGGCGCACGCGGCATCGAGATGCTGCACGGCGTCGACATGGAGGTGACGGTCGAGCTGGGCCGCACCCGGATGACCGTGCGGGACCTGCTCGCCCTGGCGCCGGGCGCCGTACTCGAACTGGACCGCGCCGCCGGCAGTCCGGCCGACCTGCTGGTCAACGGCCGGCTGATCGCGCGCGGCGAGGTCGTGGTGGTGGACGAGGACTTCGGCCTGCGCGTCACCGAGATCATCGACGACGCCGCGACGGCCTGAGGAGCGCCGCGTGGTTGAGCTCACCCTGCGCCTCGTCGCCTCCCTGGCGGTCGTGGTCGGCCTCCTGCTGCTGCTGCAGCGGTTCGCCGCGCGACGGTTCCAGGGGCGCACCGGCGCCACCATCCAGGTCGTCCAGCGTCAGGCGCTGTCCCGGGGCTCCGGCGTCGCCGTCGTGACGGTGGCCGGCCGCGTCCTGGTCCTCGGCACCACCGAGCAGAGCGTCACCCTGCTCACCGAGCTCGAGCCCGACGAGCTCGAACTCGAGCTCGACCTGGAGCTCGACCCGGACCTCGACCTGGAGCCCGACCTGGAGCTGGACCAGCCCGAGGAGCCCGCGCCGGGCCAGGGCGCCCCCACCACCCCCGCGTACGACACCGCGACCGCTGAGGAACAGCGCGTCCGTGTGGTGCCGGCCCACCGTGCCACCCTCGTGCCGACCAAGGATGGTCTGCTGGCTGGCTCGGTGTTGTCCCCGGAGACCTGGCGCCAAGCGCTGCGGGTCACCCGTGGGACCGCACGTCGCGCCTCATGACGGCGCGCATCCTCCTGCGCCGGGCCGCCACCCTCGCCACGCTCGCCACCGTCGTGGTCCTCGCCACGATGAGCGGCGCGCTCGCCGCCCCGGTCGGTCCGCACGGCCCCGGGACCACCGGCACCAGCACGGTCAACGTCGACATCGGCGGCTTGGCGAACAAGCCGTCGACGTCGCTGGTCACCATCCTGGCGCTCACGCTGCTCAGCCTGGCGCCCGCGATCCTGCTGACCTGCACCAGCTTCACCAAGATCCTGGTGGTGCTCGGCCTGACCCGCAACGCGCTCGGGCTGCAGTCCACCCCGCCGAACCAGGTGCTCGCGGGGCTCGCCCTCTTCCTCAGCCTGTTCGTGATGGCGCCGGTCGTCTCGGCGGTCAACGACGCCGGCGTACAGCCCTATCTGCACGGCCACAAGACGGCAGCGCAGGCGTGGGACGCGGGGATCAAGCCGCTGCGCTCGTTCATGCTCGACAACACCGACGACCACGAGCTGCAGCTGCTGACCAGCGTCGCCAAGCGCGACCTGCCGAAGAACCGCGACGAGGTCTCGATGGCCACCCTGGTGCCGGCGTTCGTGCTCTCCGAGCTCAAGGACGCCTTCATCATCGGGTTCATCATCTTCATCCCGTTCCTGATCATCGACGTGGTGGTCAGCGGGGCCCTGATGGCGCTGGGCATGATGATGATGCCGCCGGTGATGGTCTCCCTGCCCTTCAAGCTGCTGCTCTTCGTCCTGGTGGACGGCTGGGCGCTCGTGATCAAGGCCTTGGTGGCCAGCTATGCCCACTAGCGCCCTGCTGCCGCTCTCGCTCAGCGACACCGAGATCATGCACTTGGCCCTCCAGGTGATGCTGGTCTGCCTCAAGCTCTCCGCGCCGATCCTGCTGACCGCCCTGGTGATCGGCTTCGCGATCTCGCTCTTCCAGTCCATGACACAGATCCAGGAGTTCACCCTCGCGTTCGTCCCGAAGGTCGTCGGCATCGGCCTGGTGCTCCTGATCAGCGGCAACTGGATGCTGCACACGCTGATCAGCTTCACCCAGAGCCTGTTCGAGCAGATCCCCTCGCTGCTCAACTGAGGGCGCGATGACCATCTCGATCGCCGGCACCTCGCTGGTCGCCTACCTGCTCGCCTCGGTGCGGATCGTGGCCTGGCTGGCGCTCGCGCCGCCGTTCAACACCCGCTCGATCCCGGCGATGGCGAAGGTCGTGCTGGCACTCGGCCTCGCGTTCGCCGTCTCCCCCACCCTCGCCGCCTCCCAGCTCCCGAGTACGACGCCGGAGCTCATCGTGGTCACCCTCACCCAGGTGGTCGTCGGCGCCGGGATGGGCTTCGTGACCCAGCTGCTGTTCGGCGCGGTCTCGGCCGCCGGTGCGCTGATCGACCTGTTCGGCGGGTTCCAGGTGGCGGCGGCGTACGACCCGCTCTCGATGAACCTCAACAGCGTCTTCGGGCGCTTCCACCAGATGCTGGCGATCATGCTGCTGATGGCCTCCGGCGGCCACCTGCTGGTGATCGGCGGCCTGCTGAACACCTTCCACTACCTGCCCCTGATGGCGGCTCCGGATCTCTCGAGCTGGGCGAGCGTGATGACGACCGGCTTCGGGATGTTCTTCTCGATCGCGGTCCAGATCGCCCTGCCGATGGTGGCGGTGCTGTTCATCGCCGACCTGTCGTTGGCGCTGCTGACCAAGGTGGCGCCGGCGATGAACGCGATGAACGTCATGTATCCCGCCAAGATCGGCCTGACGCTGCTGCTGGTCGGCCTCTCCTTTCCGGTGCTGCCGCAGGCGACCGATCGCCTCGTGGACCTCATCGGTCAGGCGATGAGCGCGATGGCGGGCGGGTCCTGACATGGCCGGCGGTGGTGGCGACAAGACCGAGAAGCCGACAGCCAAGCGCAAGAAGGAGGCGCGCAAGCAGGGCCAGATCGCCCGCACGCCCGAGCTCGGCCAATGGTTCACCGTGCTGCTGGTCTCCCTCATGGCCGGCCCGTTGCTGCGCCACGAGGTCGACGCGTGGCGCACGATCCTGGTCGCGTCGCTGCAGTCCATCTCCTCCCCGGAGCCGGCCAAGGCGCTGGACCTGCTGGGCTCCTCGATGCGCCATGCGTTCTTCTCGGTGCTCACCCTCGGCGGCATCGTGATGGTGATCAGCGTGGCGAGCTCGGTGGCACAGGGCGGCATGGTGCTCGCGACCAAGGCCATCAAGCCGGACCTGAAGAAGCTCGACCCGATCAAGGGCTTCAAGCGGGTCTTCGGCCCGCAGGCCCTGTGGCAGGGCGTGAAGATCCTGGTCAAGAGCGCCGTGGTGGCGCTCATCGGCTACACCGCGATCCGATCGGTGATGCCGCTCATCGGCGGCCTGATGCCCATGAGCACCGTGATCGAGACAGTGCAGGGCAAGGCGGTCGGGCTGCTGCGCACGGTCGCCGTCGCCGGACTGGTGCTCGCCGCTGCCGACTACGCGGTGGCGAGGCGCCGCACCGACAAGCAGACCAAGATGTCGAAGCAGGAGATCAAGGACGAGCACCGCCAGTCCGAGGGCGACCCGCTGATGCGCAGCGCGATGCGCTCGCGCCAGTTGGCCGCCGCCCGCAACCGGATGATCAACGACGTCGCCGGGGCCGACGTCCTGCTGGTGAATCCGACCCACGTGGCGATCGCGCTCACCTACGACCCGCTTCACGGCGCCCCGCGCGTCGTCGCCCGCGGCGCCGGCGCGATCGCGGCGCGGATCCGCGCCAAGGCGGCCGAGGAGGGGGTGCCGACCGTCCAGGACATCCCGCTGGCCCGGGCGCTCTACCGCTCCTGCGAGGTGGGCCAGGAGATCCCGCGTGAGCTGTTCGCCGCGGTGGCTCAGGTCCTGGCGTTCGTCATCAGCCGCCGCACCCACGGCCAGTACGGCGGGGAGCACGCGAGCCCCCGTGTCCTCGACACCGAGCTGCCCGCCGTACCGCTGGCGGGGAGGCGGCGGCGCGAGCGTCCCGAACCCTCAGAGCCCGGCGGCACCGGCCGATAGGCCCTCGGCACCAGGACGGTGCCGATCGCTGTGGTGCCAGGGACGGCACGAGATGAGAAACCGTCGTTCCCGAAGGTGCGTGTCGCCCGTGAAGTCCCTCGCCAAGCTGGGCGTGCCGATCGGCATCGTGCTGATCGTCGTGATGCTGGTCGTGCCGCTGCCCGCCGCCCTGCTGGACATGCTCATCGCCGCGAACATCACCGGCGCGCTGCTGGTGCTGCTGACAGCGATGTTCATCAACCGCGCCCTCGACTTCGCCTCCTTCCCCTCGGTCATCTTGGTCATGACGCTGTTCCGGCTCGCGCTCAACGTGTCGGCCACCCGCCTGGTGCTGCTGCACGGCTACGCCGGCAAGGTGATCGACACCTTCGGCCACTTCGTCGTCGGTGGCTCGCTGATCGTGGGGCTCATCGTCTTCGCGATCCTGCTGGTCATCCAGTTCGTCGTCATCACCCGCGGCGCCGGCCGGGTCGCCGAGGTGGGGGCACGCTTCACCCTCGACGCCATGCCNGGCAAGCAGATGTCGATCGACGCCGACCTCAACGCCGGNCTCATCGACGACGAGGAGGCCAAGCGCCGCCGAGCCGAGGTCCACGCCGAGGCCGACTTCCACGGCGCGATGGACGGTGCGTCGAAGTTCGTCCAGGGCGACGCGGTCGCCGCCATCATCATCACGCTGGTCAACCTGCTCGGCGGCTTCGCGATCGGCATGGTGCAGAACCACCTCGGCTTCGCCGAGGCGATCAACACCTACTCGCTGCTCTCCATCGGCGACGGCCTGGTCTCCCAGGTGCCGGCGCTGCTGCTCTCGGTCGCCACCGGCCTCATCGTGACCCGGGCCGCGGGCAACGAGGACATGGGCTCGGACATCCTGCGGCAGATCGGCGCCCGGCGTACGCCGCTGCGGGTGGCCGGCTTCGCCGCGCTCGCGCTCTGCGTGATCCCGGGCCTGCCGAAGATCCCGTTCATCTTCGCCGGCGGCGCGATGCTGCTCGCGTCCACCCGTGCCAACGACGGTACGCCGGCCGACGCCCACGGCCCGCTCCTGGACGCCCCGGTGATGAAGAACCCCGACTCCCCCGAGCAGCTCGCGGCCGACATCCGCGTCGACCCGCTGGGCCTGGAGCTGTCGGCCGACATCATCGACCTGGTCGACCCCGCCAGCGGCGGCGACCTGCTCGAGCGGGTCAAGGCACTGCGCCGCAAGATCGCCACCGACCTGGGCATCGTCATCCCGCCGGTGCGCACCCGCGACAACCTCGACCTGCCGCTGCGTCACTACGCGATCACCCTCTTCGGCGTCGAGGTCGCCCGCGGCGAGGCGCCACGCGGCTGCGTGCTGGCGATCGGCGACGTCATCGCCCACCTGCCCGGCGAGCCCACCCGCGAGCCGGTCTTCGGGCTGGACGCGAAGTGGATCCCCGCCGAGCTGCGCCACCAGGCCGAGATGGGCGGCGCGACGGTGGTGGATCGCGCCTCGGTCGTCACCACCCATCTCTCCGAGATCGTCACCTCCCACGCCGGCCGCCTCCTGGGCCGCGAGGACGTCAAGCTGCTCACCGACGTCGTCAAGCGCACCCACCCCGTCGTCATCGANGAGCTCACCCCCGCGCAGCTCTCGCTCGGNGAGATCCAGCGCGTCCTGCGCGTCCTGCTCGACGAGGGCGTCTCGGTCCGTGACCTGGTCCGCATCTTCGAGGCGCTGTCGCTGCGCGCCCCGATGTCGAAGGATCTCGACGGGCTCGTCGAGGCGGCCCGCGCCGCGCTCGGCCCCGGCATCGTCTCGCCGTACCTGCACGAGGGCGCGGTCTCGGCCATCAGCCTCGAGCCGGTCCTCGAGCAGCGCATGCTCGAGGCGCTACGGCCCACCGACCACGGCGCCGTGCTGGCCCTCGACCCCGACACGGCCCAGGCGGTCCTGACCCGCGCGGCGATGCTGGTCCAGCACGCCGAGAACAGCGGCGTGCGGGCCGTGCTCGTGTGCGCCCCGCAGCTGCGCGCCGCCGTACGTCGGCTGACGGCGCCGGCGCTGCCGCGGCTGCCGATCCTGTCCTACACCGAGATCGCCGGCGCCACCAGCGTGCACTCCATCGGCGTGGTCAGCGGTGAGCGCGTCGATGGCGGCGCGAGCCTGTCGGTCATCTCGGCATGAGGCCCACCTCGTCCGAGCCGGTGCCAGGCGCCGCCGGCGGACTGCCGGAGGTGGTCACGGTCAGCACCGTGCTCACCCTGCCGGCGGTCTGGACCTCGCTCGTACGCCGCGAGCTCCCCGTCCCGATCCTGCTCGAGCGCTACCTGGTCGTGCTGCTCGGCTGCATCCTGCTCGCCGGGCTGCTGCGCCGGTTCGGCGAGGGCGGCGCGCTGCTCGCACCGGCGATGCCCGCCGGGTACGTCGACGCACTGCCGGCGCCGTCGTCCGACCCGCTGCCGGACACGTTCGCCGATCCGTTCCCCGATCCGTTCCCCGATCCGTTCCCCGGGCCCTTCACGAGCCCGCTCGACACCTCCTCGACGAGCCCGCTCGACGGCGGCCTCGACGGGACGCTCGAGCACCTGCCTCCGCTCGACCTCCACGCCGACCCGTTCGGCGACGGGCTCGGCGACGGGCTGGGCGACGGGCTGTCCGAGCCGTTCGCGGGCTGACCGGCACGCGGAGCCCGAGCCACGTCAGCGGCGGCCAGCGGCAGTCAGCGGCAGATCAGTGACCGGTCGGGACGAGCCAGTCCAGCCCTCCGGAGCCGATCCTGAACACCCCACCGAGACGCTCGGCCCGCGTGCGCAGGTTCGCCAGCCCGCTCCCGAGGACGCCGGCCTCATGGCCCCCGATGCCCACCCCGTCGTCGGTGACGCGCACGAGCAGCCAGGCCATAGAGGCGTGCACCTCGACCGTGGCGCAGGTCGCGCGGGCATGCTTGAGGATGTTGGAGAGCGCCTCGCGCACGGTGGCCAGCACCTGATCGCCGATGACCCGCGACGGCGCCGTGTCGACCGGGCCGGAGTGATGCAGCGCGGGGCGGAAGCCGAGCGGTTCGGCGTACTCCTCGAGCAGGCCCTCGATCTCGGCCAGCAGGGANCCGTGGCGGCCGCGACGCAGCTCGAAGACGGTGGCCCGCAGGTCCCGCATCGCCCCGTCGAGGTCGCGGACGGCACGGTCGAGGACGGTCTTGTGGTCGGCGGTTCCGCGGGCCGACTGGAGGCGCATGCCGGCGGCGTAGAGACGCTGGATGACCGTGTCGTGGAGGTCGCGGGCGATCCGCTCGCGCTCGACGCCGACCGCGGCCCGATGGGCCACGGCATTGCCGACGGCCGCCCCGGCGGCGGCGAGCAGCCGCTCGAGCATGAGGACCTCGCGCGCCTGGAACCCGCCTGCCTTCCCGGCCAGCAGCAGCCGCGCGAACGGGGCGCCGTCGACCACGAGCGTGCGGCGCAGCGACCCGCCGTCACCCGAAGGCGAGGCGCCGAACACGATCGCCCGATCCTCCGTCAGCAGCGAAAGCAACCCGGCAGGGGCCTCGGTGAGGACACAGGCGGCCTGGAGGATACGACGGAGGACACCGTCGAGATCGAGGTCGGCGGCGACCGAGGTGACCGCCTCGAGGAGCAGCTCCACCGGGCCGGAGAGCGCGACCGTCGTGTCACCGAGGGCGGGTGCGGCCACGGGTGCGGGCGCCCGGTGGCGACCTTCGACTGCGCTGATCATGGGCCTCCATCGTAGTGACGCTCGCCCGTCGCGCGTGGCGCTTCTTCGCGATCGACCCGGCTGGGCCGGGCCGCCGACCTAGGCTGGTGGCATGTGCCGCAACATCCGTCCTCTGCACAACTTCGAGCCGCCCGCGACCAGTGACGAGGTGACGTCGGCCGCGCTGCAGTACGTCCGCAAGGTCAGCGGCACCGTCCGGCCCTCCCAGGCCAACCAGGCCGTGTTCGACCGGGCGGTCGCCGAGATCGCCCACATCACCCAGCACCTGCTCGACGACCTGGTGACGTCCGCCCCGAAGCGCGACCGTGAGGTCGAGGCGGCCAAGGCCCGGGCCCGCGCCCAGGCCCGCTATGCCCGCTGAGACAGTCACGGTCGCCGAGGCGGCGCTCGACCTCCTGGCGCAGCGCCCGCTCGTGGCGCTGACCGGCGCCGGGCTCTCCACCGACTCCGGCATCCCCGACTACCGCGGCCCCGCGGCGCCGACCCGCACCCCGATGACATACGGCGAGTTCCTCTCCGGACCGGCCGCCCGGCAGCGTTATTGGGCGCGCTCGCATCTCGGCTGGGGGCGGATGCGTGGCGCCGAGCCGAACGCCGGCCACCGGGCGCTCGCCCGGATCGACCCGGACCTGCTGATCACCCAGAACGTCGACGGCCTGCACGAGGCCGCCGCCCGCACCCCGGCCGAGCGCACCCGCGTCGTCGCGCTGCACGGCCGTATCGCGGAGGTGGTGTGCCTGTCGTGCCGCACGACCACGTCGCGGGCGCAGCTGCAGGGCCGGCTCGACGCATTGAACCCTGGCTGGGCCCAGGCGCACGCCTCGGTGACGGCCCGGCCCGATGGCGATGTCGACCTGGAGGACACCGCGGGGTTCGTGGTGCCCGCGTGTCCGTGCGGCGGGGTGCTGAAGCCCGACGTCGTGTTCTTCGGAGAGAACGTCCCCCGCGAGCGCGTCGGGCGTTGCCTGGAGGCGGTCGACCGGCTCGAGGCGTACGGCGGCGCCCTCCTGGTGGCGGGCAGCAGTCTGACGGTGATGAGCGGCCTGCGATTCGTGCGCCGGGCCTCGAAGGCAGGCGTCCCGGTCGTCATCGTCAACCGTGGTGAGACGCGCGGCGACCCGCTGGCGACGTACAAGGTCGACGCCGGGACAAGTGATTTCCTCAGCGTTCTTGCACGGGTGCGTCAGGACGGCTCGTCGTCGTCCTGAACTCGTGGATCCTCCGCACCCGCCGACTCCGCCGAGGGCGGCCTCGGCTCCCGCGGCCCGAGACGGAGCAGCGCGCCCAGCTCGCCGAGCAGGTCCACGACCGCGTGGAGGTCGGCCTGGTCGGGGGTGAGGTCGACATCGGCCAGTCGCTGGGCGGCAAGGTCGAGCGGCAGCCGTGCCCCGATGCGCAGGTGGTACTCGGGGTCGACGCCGTCGCCGCCCACCGCGACCACTGTCGCGCCGTGGAACTCACCGTCCTGGTCGGTGACCACGATCTGCTGGCCGACGTCAAGCGCCCGGCCGAGGCCGGTGCGGGCGTGGTTGACCACCACGACGCCGCTCCCCACCAGGTCGGCCGCCGTGAGACGGATGTGCACCAGCTCCACCGGAGTCCTCTTCCCCCACGGCGACCGGTCCGGGCTCCCGACGCGCCTGGGAGCAGACGCTACATCCGCTTGACGAAGATGTGGTCGGCCGCCTCAGGAATGATCTCGGCGGTCTCCCCACCGGAGCCGATCAGGACGCCCTCCTCGGTGGTCACCACCGACACCGTGCGGTCGGGGAGCGCGCCGACCCGGCGCAGCGCCGACATGAGCGTCTCGTCCTTCTGCATCTCCTCGGAGATCCGGCGGACGAGGACGGCCGAGCGCTCGGCTCCCGCGACTCTCGACAAGGGCTCGACACCGGTCATGAACGCCTCACCGACGGTCTCGGCGCCGAGCTCGTCCAGGCCCGGGATCGGGTTGCCGTACGGCGACTCCTTGGGCTGACCCAGCAGGTCGAGGAGCCGGCGTTCGACGGTCTCGGAGATGACGTGCTCCCAGCGGCAGGCCTCCTCGTGCACGAGCTCCCAGTCCAGGCCGATGACGTCGGTGAGGAGGCGCTCAGCGAGGCGGTGCTTGCGCATCACGCGGGTCGCCAGGCGCAGACCCTCTGCGGTCAGCTCGAGGTGGCGATC
>Ga0058694_1000039_pt1 | contig 84044 bp, 96 predicted proteins | sample AgamicOrSfrz_FD_55041 | JGI IMG/M metagenome (GOLD analysis project Ga0058694, IMG submission 55041) | Agave microbial communities from Guanajuato, Mexico - Or.Sf.rz | ecosystem: Host-associated > Plants > Phyllosphere > Phylloplane/Leaf | place: Guanajuato, Mexico | collected 2012-05-30 | reverse complement strand
AGGCGCCGTCGGCCGTGACGGCCTTCTCGCCACCGGTGTAGGTGCGCAGGATGGTCGGGATCTTGACCTCGATGGCCATCAGTTCTCCTTGATGATGATTTCTTCTTCGGTGACGACACCGTCGACGATCCGATACGAACGAAACTCCACCGGCCCCGTGTTATTCCCGTGCTCGCGCGTGCTGACCAGCACGTAGTGCGCGTTCGGCTCGCTGGCCAGGCCGATGTCGGTGCGACTGGGGTAGGCCTCGGTGGCGGTGTGGGAGTGGTAGACGATCACCGGCTCCTCGCCGTTGGCGTCCATCTCCTTGTAGAGCTGGAGCAGGTCGGTGGAGTCGAACTCGTAGAACGTCGGGCTCCCCGCCGCGTTGACCATCTCGACGAACCGCTCGGGCCGGTCGCTCCCCTCGGGACCGGCCACGATGCCGCAGGCCTCGTCGGGGTGGTCCCGCTTCGCGTGCGCGACGATGGCGTCGTAGGTCGCCCGGGGGATGGTCAGCACGCGCACAAGCCTAGGTGGCGCGCCGGCCGCGGACGGCATCGCCCAGCCCGTGGGACACCACGGCACCCGGCCTCCGGCGTACCTCAGGCGGCCTTGGTGAGCGCCTCCACGAGCGTCTCCTGCAGGTAGCCCACCCACTGGTAGATGTCGTAGACCTGGGCGCGCGGGTCCTCCTCGTCGAGCTGGCCCCAGTAGTCCTCGTCGCCGTCCTCGACCCCGAGCCGGGTGGCGAGCGCAAGCCGGATGTCGGTGAAGGAGCGCATCCAGCTCTCGGCGGTCGGCGGGTCGAGCTCGACGTCGATCATGAGGCCGTCCTCGGCCAGCTCGGGCGGCAGGCCGGCGTCCTCGAGGCCGTCGATGATCGCGCCGGCGGCGGTGGCCTTGCCCTCGCGCAGGCCGCCCTCGGTGAACCGGCGGAACTCCCCCGCGGCCTCCTCGTCGTCGCGGTACGCCGAGGGGAACAGCCGGGCCAGCACCGGGTCCTCGGGCTCGGTGGTCGGCCCGGAGAAGTCCAGCATCGCCTCGAGCGGGTCGGCGCCGGTCGGCTGCGGCAGGGCGGCCTCGTCGTGCAACAGCTCGATGAGCTGGGAGGCCAGCGAGCGCAACAGGTCCGCCTCGAAGCCGCTGAACGTGGCGATGACGCGCTTGCCGCGCCGGTGGTAGGTGAAGCCGGTCACCCCTGCTTCTCCAACGTCGCCCACAGCCCGTAGCCGTGCATCGCCTGGACGTCGCGCTCCATCTCCTCGCGGGTGCCCGAGCTGACCGCCGAGCGGCCGTCCTGGTGGACCTCCATCATCAGCTTCTCGGCCTTCTTCTTCTCATAGCCGAAGTACTGCTGGAAGACGTAGGTCACATACGACATGAGGTTGACCGGGTCGTTCCACACGATCGTGATCCACGGTGTCGCGGGCACGGTCAGGTCGTCGGAGAGGGGCTCGTCGAGTTCCACTGGGCTCGGCGCGGACATGGGTCCATCGTGCCACGATGACGCCCATGACCTCGATCGGGACCTCGATGAGCGCGGCGCGCTCGCGATCATCGGCGCTGCTGACCGACCACTACGAGCTCACCATGCTGCAGGCGGCCCTCGCCGCCGGCACGGCGCAGCGTCGCAGCGTCTTCGAGCTCTTCCCCCGCCGGCTCCCCGAGGGCCGCCGGTACGGCGTCGTCGCCGGCGTGGGCAGGGCCCTGGACGCGATCGCGTCGTTCCGCTTCGACCCCGAGGTCCTGGCGGTCCTGGACGGCGTGGTCGACGACGCCACCTTGAACTGGCTGGGCAGCTACCGCTTCAGTGGCGACATCTGGGGCTACCCGGAGGGTGAGGCCTACTTCCCGCACTCGCCGCTGCTGCTGGTGGAGGCGACGTTCGCGGAGGCGGTGCTGCTGGAGACGGTGCTGCTCTCGATCTACAACCACGACAGCGCGATCGCCTCGGCAGCCTCCCGGATGACGCTGGCCGCGCAGGGCAGGCCGTGCATCGAGATGGGGTCGCGGCGTACACACGAGGAGGCGGCCGTCGCCGCTGCCCGCGCGGCGTACGTCGCCGGCTTCGAGGCGACGTCGAATCTGGCCGCACGCGCACGCTACGCCGTCCCCTCGACCGGCACGTCCGCGCACGCGTTCACGCTGCTGCACGACACCGAGCGCGACGCGTTCACCGCCCAGGTCGCCTCATTGGGCACCGGCACCACGCTCCTGGTCGACACCTACGACATCGCCGAGGCGGTGCGGCTGGGCGTGGAGGTGGCGGGCACCGACCTCGGCGCGGTCCGGATCGACTCCGGCGACCTCGGCGTCCTGGCGCACGACGTGCGCGCCCAGCTCGACGCGCTCGGCGCCACCGACACCCGCATCATCGTCACCAGCGACCTCGACGAGTTCGCCATCGCCGCGCTCGCCGCCGCTCCGGTGGACGGGTACGGCGTCGGCACCCAGCTCGTCACCGGGTCGGGCGCGCCGACCTGCGGGTTCGTCTACAAGCTCGTCGCNCGCGAAGGTGCCGACGGCGCGNTGGTGTCGGTGGCCAAGCGCAGCCAGGACAAGGCCTCGATCGGNGGCCGCAAGCGCGCCCTGCGCCGGCGCGATGCCGACGGTGTCGCCGAGGCGGAGGTGATCGACGTCGGCACGGCGACGGCCGACGACCCCACCGCGATCGCCGGGCAGGACGGCGACGACCGGCCGCTGCTGGTGCCGCTGGTCCGCGACGGCGAGATCGTCGGCCGGGAGCCGCTCACCGCCGCCCGCGACCGGCACCGGCGCGCCGTGGCCGAGCTTCCGATCGCGGTGCAGTCGATGATGAAGGGCGAGCCCGCCATCCCCACGATCTTCGTCTGAGCAGGACCTAGGCTGACGGCATGGGCCGGGCGCTGATCGTGGTGGACGTGCAGAACGACTTCTGCGAGGGCGGGTCGCTGCCCGTCGCCGGCGGGGCACAGGTCGCCCACGACATCGCCGAGCTGCTGCACGCCCGCACCCAGGGCAGACCGGGCGCCGCCCGCTACGACCGGGTCGTCGCGACCAAGGACCATCACATCGACCCCGGTGAGCACTTCGGGCATCCGCCGGACTTCGTCGACAGCTGGCCGGTGCACTGCGTCGCCGACACCGATGGCGAGGCGTTCCACCCCAACCTCGACCCCGAGCCGTTCGACCAGATCTTCCGCAAGGGCGAGCATGCGGCGGCGTACTCGGGCTTCGAGGGGCATGCCGAGGACGGCACCGGGCTCGCCGCCTGGCTGCGTGCCCACCGCATCACCGAGGTCGACGTGTGCGGACTCGCCACCGACCACTGCGTGCGCGCGACAGCGCTGGACGCGCAGCGCGAGGGGTTCACCACCCGCGTGCTCACCCGGCTGAGCGCGGGTGTTGCGGCGGAGAGCACCGAGCGGGCGCTCGCGGAGATGCGAGCCGCCGGCGTCGCGGTGGTGTGACGGCGGGTCTCGACCGGCTCGACCTCCGGGTCTCGACAGGCTCGACCTCCGGGGCTCGACCTCCGGGGCTCGACCTCCGGTCAGGCGCCCCAGCGGCGGGCCAGCTCGGCGATGACGGTGAGGTTGCGGTTGGTGGCGACGCCGAGGGCCTTCTCGACGCTCGCGTTGCTCAGCTTGGCGGTGTGGTAGTCCTTCCCCAGCAGCAGGTGGACGCCCCGGCCCGCGACATGCAGCCGCTCGCCACCGGTCGCCTTGGCCATCAGCGCCTGGACCGTCTCGGCGGGCGGCTCGTCCTTGAGCAGCGAGACGTAGTGCTTGCCGTCGTGCGCGAGCTCCTCGGCGACCCGCGCGACCTCGCTCAGCTCTCGGGGCGTCAGGCAGATCGTCGGTACGGCGAAGCCCGTGGCCTCCTCGAACGCCTTCTCCAGCGCGAGCTCCATCGCCGCCCGGTCCTCGATCGCGTGGACGAAGCGCACGTTGCCGGTGTTGATGTAGGTCTCCACCTGCGTGCCGCCGGCGGCCTCGACGGCAGCGACGATCGCCGCCTTGGGGAACTTGCGGGTCGCGCCCAGGTTGATGGCGCGCAGGAAGGCGATCCAGGTCACGGCACCATTGTCGAATACATAGGCAACCTATGTATCATGGAGATGTGACCGATCCCGCCGCCGAACTCGTCGTCCGCGCCGCCAGCCTGATCCGGCACCTGCGTCGTGACATCGGCATCCCCGCCACCTATCGCGTCCTCGCCGTGCTCGACGACCTCGGGCCGACGACCGTCAGCGAGCTCGCCGTGGCCGGCGGGACCTCCCAGCCCACCATGAGCGCGCAGGTGGCGGATCTGGTCGCGGAAGGGCTCGTCACCCGGGCCCCCCATCCCGGCGACGCGCGTGCCCAGCTGCTGACCATGACCGATGCCGGCCGGGCGCAACTGGACCAGCACCGTCGCCGCATCGCCGATGCCATCCGCGGCCAGCTGAGCAGTCACACCCCCGAGGAGATCGCCACCGCGGTCGCCGTCCTCCGGAGTCTCACCGAGAAAGGAACCTCATGAGCACCACCGCCGAGCCCACCGAGTCCAGGACGTCCCTACTCAGGCAGCCGCGCGCGGTCTGGGCCGTCGCGTTCGCCTGCGTGATCGCGTTCATGGGCATCGGGCTCGTCGACCCGATCCTCAAGGACATCGCCGAGCAGCTGCATGCCAGCGCCAGCGACGTCTCGCTGATGTTCACCAGCTACATGGCGATCATGGGCATCGCGATGCTGGTCACCGGGGTCGTCTCCTCGCGCATCGGCCCCAAGCGCACCCTGCTCGCCGGCCTCGCCCTCGTCATCGTGTTCGCCGCCCTCGCCGGCTCGTCGGGCTCGATCGGTGAGATCGTCGGGTTCCGCGCGGGCTGGGGGCTGGGCAACGCCCTCTTCGTCGCCACCGCCCTGGCCACCATCGTGATGAGCGCGAGCGGCTCCACAGCCCAGGCGATCATCCTCTTCGAGGCCGCGCTCGGCCTCGGCATCGCCTCCGGCCCGCTCCTGGGCGGCCTGTTGGGCCAGGTCAGCTGGCGGGCACCGTTCTTCGGCGTCTCCGTCCTCATGCTGATCGCGCTCGTCGCCACGACGTTCCTGCTGCCCACGACCCCGCCCAGCGGCCGGCGTACCTCGCTCGCGGACCCGTTCAAGGCGCTGCGCTTCCCGGCCCTGCTGACGGTCGCGATCACCGCGCTCTTCTACAACATCGGGTTCTTCGTGATCCTCGCCGCCGGACCCTTCGCCCTGCCGGGCGCCGGTGTGATGCAGATCGGCTTCATCTTCTTCGGCTGGGGCCTGCTGCTCGCGGTGGTCTCGGTCTTCCTCGCCCCGATCGTGCAGCGCGCCGTGGGGACCCTGCCGGCCGTGATCGGCACCCTCGTCCTCTTCGCGCTCGACCTGGTCGTGATCGCGCTCGACACCGCCCACCCGGCTGTCGTCGTGGCGGGCATCGTGCTCAGCGGTGCCTTCATCGGCAACAACAACACGCTCATCACCGAGCTGGTCATGGGTGCCGCGCCGGTCGAGCGCCCGGTGGCGTCGGCGGCGTACTCCTTCGTGCGGTTCGCCGGCGGGGCGGTCGGCCCGTGGGCCGCGCTCAAGCTCTTCGGGGCAGGGCCGGTGTTCCACCCGGCCCGGCCGTTCTGGTTCGGCGCGGCGGCCCTCGCCATCGGCGTCGTCGTCGTGACGCTGGGCCGGGGCGTGATCGAGCGGGCACACGCCGAGCACGACCCGGCGCCGGCAGCGCACAGCCTCGAGGAGGCCGAGGACGTCCTGGTCGGCGACCTCGACTGAGCCGTCCGGCGTCAGCCGCTGCGGCGCTCGGCCGCCCACTCCCGGATCCGCTCGATGCGCGAGCGGAGCTGGTCGGCGGTGGCCACCGCCGCGGCGGGACCGCCGCACTCGCGTCGCAGCGCCGCGTGCGTGATGCCGTGCGCCTGCCCGGTGCGGTGGTGCCACGCGGCCACCAGCCCGTTGAGCTCGCGCCGGAGTACGGCGAGCTGCTCGTGGGTGGAGACCTCCGTCAGCGAGTCGGCCGCGGCCCGGCGCCGGGCGTCCTCCAGCGCGTCCCCACGCGCCTTCTGCTGCTTGGCGCGGTCGCTCTGGCGCTGCTGGAGCAGCTGACGCATCTGATCCGGCTCGAGCAGGCCGGGGATGCCGAGGAAGTCCATCTCCTCCTCCGACCCGACGTGGACCTCGCCGGCGTGGCCGAACTCGCCGCCGTCGAAGAGCACCCGGTCGAAGCGGGCCTCGGAGCCGAGCGCCTCCCACGGCCCGAAGGCCTCCTCCGAGGAGACCGCCTCGGAGGCGTTCGCCTGGGCCATCAGGGCGTCCTCGGCGGCGAAGATGTCGCCGTCGTCGCTCACCTTCCTGCCCAGCACGTGGTCCCGGGCGACCTCCATCTCGGAGGCGAAGGCCAGCAGGTTCGGCACCGACGGCAGGAACACCGACGCGGTCTCACCGCGCGTCCGGGCCCGGACGAAGCGCCCGACCGCCTGGGCGAAGAAGAGCGGCGTGGACGTCGTGGTGGCGTAGACGCCGACCGCGAGCCGCGGCACGTCGACCCCCTCCGACACCATCCGGACCGCCACCATCCAGCGCTGGTCGCCTGCGGCGAAGGTCGCGATCTTCTTCGACGCGGCCTTCTCGTCGGAGAGGACGACGGTCGGCGACTCGCCGGTGATCGACTTCAGCGTCTTGGCGTAGGCGCGCGCGGAGTCCTGGTCGGTAGCGATCACCAGGCCGCCGGCGTCGGGGACGTGCCGGCGCACCTCGGAGAGCCGCTTGTCGGCCGCCTCGAGGACCGAGGGGATCCAGGCGCCGTTCGGGTCCAGCGCCGTGCGCAGTGCCTGCTGGGTCAGGTCCTTGGTCAGCGGCTCGCCCAGGTGGGCGGCGATCTCGTCGCCGGCGCGGGTGCGCCAGGTCATCTGCCCCGAGTAGGCCATGAACAGCACCGGTCGCACGACATGGTCGGCGAGGGCCTCGGCGTACCCGTAGATGTAGTCGGCCACGGAGCGGGGGATGCCGTCGGGGCCGGGAGCGTAGGTGACGAACGGGATCGGGTTGATGTCGGAGCGGAACGGCGTGCCCGTCAGCGCCAGCCGGCGGGTCGCCTCCTCGAACGCCTCGCGCACGCCCTCGCCCCAGGACAGCGCGTCACCGGCGTGATGCACCTCGTCGAGGATCACCAGGGTCTTGAAGCGCTCGGTGCGGATGCGCATCGCCAGCGGGTTGACCGCGACGCCGGCATAGGTCACGGCGATGCCGAGGTACTCCCCCGACGTCTTGCCCTGACCGGCGGAGTACGTCGGGTCGATCGGGATGCCCGCCCGGGCAGCGGCCTCGGCCCACTGGAGCTTGAGGTGCTCGGTGGGGGCCACGATCGTGATCCGGTCCACGATGCGGCGCCCGAGCAGCTCCGCAGCGACGGAGAGGGCGAACGTCGTCTTGCCCGCGCCGGGGGTCGCCACGGCGAGGAAGTCGCGCGGCGCCTCGGCGAAGTACTTCTCCATCGCGGCCGCCTGCCAGGCGCGCAGGGACGTGGCGGTCCCCCACGCGGCCTTGTTGGGCCACGCGGGAGTGAGGTTGTTCACTCCTGGCCCTCGGGCGGGAGCGACTCCCAGATCTCCTTGCAGTCGGGGCAGACGGGGAACTTCGTGCCGTCGCGGCTGGGCACCCAGACCTTGCCGCAGAGCGCGACCACCGGGGTGCCCATCACCATCGCCTCGGTGAGCTTGTCCTTCTCCACGAAGTGCGAGAAGCGGTCGTGGTCGCCCTCCTCGGTGGGCACCGACTCTTCGCGCTCGCCCACCTTCTCCTTCACGGCGGTGTCAGTGCCGCCGGAGCTGCCGAAGCCGAGGAATCCCATGGGCAGGAGCCTACGTCAGAACTCAGTTCTGCTCGGGGTCGGCGGGCCGCGTCGACTGCCATGCCAGATCGCCCGGCTGGCGGCGCAGGACGTCGCGCCACAGCGTGTCGACAGCAGGCCGGAAGACGTCCTCGCCCTGCGCCGGTACGACGAACCAGCTGCCCTCGGCGAGCTCGCGTGCGAGCTGGTCGACGCCCCATCCGGAGTACCCGGCGAACACGCGCAGGCCGCTCAGGCTGCCCTCGACCAGCTCGGGCGGCGTGTCGAGGTCGAGCAGCCCGAGCGGCCCGGCGAACGCACGGAAGCCGACCGGGGCGTCGNCGACGTCGCGCAGCATCCCGATGGCCAGCGCCGCCTCGGTGCTGACCGGGCCGCCCTGGAAGAGCACCGGCGGCTCGGCGACGCCGCCGTCCCACGCATCGAGGACGTCGCTCACCAGGACCCCGGTGGGCCGGTTGAGCACGACGCCCACCGCACCCTCGGCATCGAGGTCGACCATGAGGACGACGCTGCGCACGAAGTTGGGATCGAGCAGGCCGGGGGTGGCGACGAGCAGGTCCCCCGGCGCGATCTCCATGACCCCATCATTCCACCGCGGCGAAGGCGCGCCCCTGCCCCGGATCAGGGCCAGGACGCGGTGGCCCTACCGTCGCGGCGCCGTATGCGCCGCGCACGGTCAGGCGGCGAGTGCCGCCCTGATGCGCTCGAGCAGGGTGGGACGCTCGGCCGGCGGCACATGGGTGCCGGGCCGGTACGACGCGCGCGCCGCTGCCTCGATCCGCGCCCCTGCCGGCACGGTGAGCGCGTCGTGCGGGCCGCCGCGGCCGGCCATGGCGGCCAGCAGGATGCACTCCTTGGCCGCCGCCTTGGTCAGCGCCCGGGCCATCCGCTCGTCGGTGGGGTGCTCGCGGTAGTGGTCGAGGATCGCCCGCACCCCCGGCATCTCGTCGGAGACCCGGTGCCAGGCGCGGATGACCACGCCCTCCAGGTCCATGGGCTGCTGGGCGAGCTCGCGCTCGATCCGGCCGGCCAGCGCGGTGTGCCATTTGAGCTGCAGCGCGCCGAGCAGATCCAGCTCGTCGGTGAACTTCTCGCGCACTCCGTCGACATCCATCGGCAGGCGGCCGTCGCGACGTTCGTCGGCAACCGCGATGACGGTGCGGAGGACTTCTCCGCGGTTGTGGTAGCTCGTCCAGGTCATGGTTCGCTCCTCGGGTTCTGCAGCAGTCGCATACTGCGGGTACGTAACGAAGGTACGGTCCATACCGACGGTATGCCAACTGTGGCGCCCGTGATCCTGACCACCCGCGGAACGCGCATGTGACTAAAGTGACCCGGTGGCCAAGTCCGTCAGCAAGCTCGTCCCGAAGGTGCCGGTGCCACCGCTGCCCACGGTTCCCGGGGTGAGCCGACGCCAGCAGTACTCCGCCTCCACGAAGAAGGCCCTCCTCGAGGTCGCGACCCGACTCTTCGCGGAGAACGGGTACGCCGGCGCCTCGCTCGACGCGATCGTCGCGGGCGCCCAGGTGACCAAGGGCGCGCTCTACCACCACTTCAGCGGCAAGCAGGCGCTCTTCGACGCGGTGTTCGTGCAGGTCGAGTCCACGACCACGAAGTGGATCCAGCAGCAGTACAAGGGGGTCAAGGACCCCTGGGAGAAGGCCCTGATCGGCCTGCGCGCGTTCCTCACCGCCGTCCAGGAGCCGGAGTACCGGCGGATCGTGATCCAGGACGGCCCCGCCGTCCTGGGCTATGAGCGCTATCGCGAGCAGGAGGAGCGCTCGGCGTTCACCGTGGTGCGGGACATGGTCACCACCGTGCTCGCCGCCGCCGGCCAGGACGTGGACGAGGACATGTCCGAGACGTTCGCCAGGATCTTCTTCGGCGCGCTGGCCTCCGCTGGCGACGCCGTGGCGGAGGCGAGTGATCGCGCCGGCGCGGCCCGCCGGGTCGAGGAGGCGATCGGCTTCATCCTCGCCGGCGTGCAGACGCTGTCGGCCCAGGGCGTCCGGCTCGGCCGCAGCGGCGTCGCGCTGAGCGCGCAGCAGGATCGCGCCGCCGACGAGGCCGCTGACACCTCGGCGGACTGACCACCCCCGGCGACGACGAACGCCGGGCCGGTCCGAGGATCTCCTCGGTCCGGCCCGGCGTTCGTTCAGGTCACTGGCTAGGAGTCACTTGCTCCAGGTCACCGAGCCGGCCGCGACCGACTCACCGCCCTTGGGCACCAGCGCGATCCACACGTGGCCGGCCGGGATCTTGATCTGGCTGCCGTCCTTGGCCTGGAACGTCGGCAGGCCCTCGACGCCATTCTTGATCCACTTGCCCTTGAGCACCTTGCCGTCGTGGAAGATCACGGCCTTGCCGGAGCCCTCGAAGTGGGTGACCGGGACGGGGTTGCCCGCCGGGTCCTTGTACGGCGCGATGCTGGTGTTGACCGTGAGCGCGATGACGGTGTCCGGGCTGTAGACGCTGCCGCGGTCCATGAAGCTGTTCTGCAGGACGTACTTCCCGTTGGTGTACTTCCACACGTCGTCGCTGCCTGGCGCGTTGCCGATCCGGGTGTTGACCGTGGTCGCGACGCCCTTGCCGTGGAAGTCGGCGTCGGTGCCCCACTGCAGGAAGTCCTGCGGACGCGTGGCCTTCGTCTGGGTGGAGCTCGCAGCCAGCCCGCTGAGGTTGGCCTCGACGCTGTGCAGCGTGTCGTGGGTGCCGTCGAGGATGCGGCGCACGTTGGGGTTGTTCATGTCGATGAACTTCACCCCGGCCTTGGCCAGCCCGTTGAGGGTGACCGGCGCCGCGCCGGAGGTGACGAGCTTGGCGTTCAGCGGCTTGGCCACGCCGATGTCGGTCAGCCGCATCGAGCGGATCGGGCCGACCTTGTTCGGCAGCTGGGAGTAGAAGAACACCGCCAGCCGCGTGATGCCACCCTCCACGAGCTCCTGGGTGACCAGGTCGGCCTGGCCGATGCCGTACTGCGGGCGGCTGGAGGGGGTGTTGTCGATCTTGGCGATGTAGACCGAGTGCTTGGTCTCCGAGGCGCCGTTCGGGGCCGACAGCCCGGTCAGCGGCCAGGTGGACGGCGCCGGTGCGGCCGCGGAGGACCCGGCCGACGCCGACGTCGGAGCGGTCGAGCCGCCGCTGCTGCTGTTCTTGGTGCTGCCGCCGCCGCAGCCGGTGAGCACGAGGCTGCCGAGGGCGAGCGGGACGATGGCACGCGCGAGGGCGCGGGAAGTGCGCATGGGAAGAGTCTCCAAACAATTTCGACGCATGGGTTCGACCGAGGCCGGCCTCAAGTCTGAGCCGGGGTCGAGAGCTGGTGGCGGAGGCGCGCCCGCGCCCCCGCCGACTGATCGGCCTGATCAGGTTGCAGCAGGCCTGGCGACCTGCTCAGCCGAGGGTAACGCCACCGTCGACGTACAGCGTCTGTCCGGTGATGTACGACGACTCGTCGCTGGCCAGGAAGGTGGCNGCGGCCGCGATGTCCTCGGGGTAGCCGACCCGGCGTACCGGGTTGTGCTCGGCGGCCATCTTGCGGAAGTCGTCGACGTCGACACCGAGCCGGGCCGCGGTGGCGTCGGTCATCTCGGTGACGATGAAGCCGGGCGCGATCGCGTTGACGTTGATCCCGAACGGGCCCAACTCGATGCCGAGGGTGCGGGTGAAGCCCTGGATGCCCATCTTGGCGGCCGAGTAGTTGGCCTGGCCGCGGTTGCCGAGGGCGGAGGTCGAGGAGACGTTGATGACCTTGCCGTACTTCTGGGCCACGAAGTGCTTCTGCGCGGCCTTCGTCATCAGGAAGGAGCCCTTGAGGTGCACGTTCATGACCAGGTCCCAGTCGTCCTCGGTCATCTTGAACAGCAGGTTGTCGCGGGTGATGCCGGCGTTGTTCATCAGGATGTGGATGCCGCCGAGCTCGCTCACGACCCGCTCGATCGCGGCATCGACAGAGGCANCGTCGCCGACGTTGGCGCCGATGCCGATGTGCTTGGCGCTGGCNGCCTCGCCGACGGGCAGCTTCGCGGCCGCCTGCGCGGCAGCGGCCTCATCGAGGTCGACGATCGCCACGGAGGCGCCCTCCTCGGCGAACCGGCTGGCGACACCGAAGCCGATGCCGCGCGCGGCACCGGTGATGACGGCGACGCGTCCCTCGAAACGACCCATGACTGACTCCTTTAACATCTGCTGGCTGTGGCTGGGGGTGACCGCGTCACTCTAGCCAGGCGCTCAGCCGCGCCGCGTAGGCCGCTGCCTCCTGGTCGTCGGCGTACCGGTGGCGTGGCCAGAAGAAGCCACGCAGGCCGTCGCCCTTGGTGCGGGGCACGACGTGGAGATGCAGGTGGGCCACCGACTGGCTGACCACGTTGTTCATGGCCACGAAGCTGCCCTGGGCGCCCAGCCCCTCGACGACCGCGGTGGCGAGGCGCTGGGCGTGCGCGAGGAAGCCGTCGCGCAGGTGGGCGGGGAGGTCGGGCAGCGTCACGACGTGCTCGCGCGGGACCAGCAGCACATGGCCCTTGAAGACCGGCCGCTGGTCGAGGAAGGCGAGGAAGTCGTCGTCCTCGAGCACGAGGTGCGCCTTCGCCGTACCGGTGACGATGTCGCAGAAGACGCAGGGGTCGGCCATGGCGCCCACGCTAGAGGTTCGCTGTGATCCGCAGGCGCGCACGCGGTACCGTTCTGCCGAGGATCTCGATCGATCAGGGAGTGACGATGGCCGACTTCAGCGGCGAGCAGTTCAACGGGTTCGAGCACAACACGTACCAGGAGAACATGCACACGCTCGCGATGATCTCGCTGTGGCTGATCATCATCGCCGGCGTTGCCTGCGGCATCTTCGGGTTCGTCTGGGGCATCACCCACTGAGCCTGCGCCCGAGGTAAACAGCACGACGTGGCCCGGCGCTGAGCGCGGGCCACGTCGGGCGTGGTGGTGGAGCTGGCGGGAATCGAACCCGCGTCCTCGAGCGTCGAACCAGGTCTTCTCCGGGTGCAGTCTGCGATGTCGCATTTCTTGGCCCCGGTGCTCGCGCAGACGCGTCACCGACAGGCTCAGTCGACTAGATGTCCCTCGTGCCCCGCCGACTCCGGCACGAGGTGGAGTCTCCTAGATGACGCCTGGGTCCGGGACGGAGACGGATGCCCGGTCAGACGCTTCGATCACCGCGTCAGGCGGCGAGAGCGAAGGAACTGCGCTTAGCGTTGGCAGTTATTGGTTTCCAGCGATCGTTTACGAGATGACGCTGGCTCCTCGACCCGCTTCCCCTGGAACTAACGTCCCAAGTCGAAACCGATCAGCCCCTCTTGAGTTGTCAAGCAGGTCAACACTACCCGCTGCCGCGCCATTCCCACGACCGGGTTTGTGAACCCGGGCGGCGCGGTGCCCGAAGTGTCACGGTGTCAGTTCGCGCGTCGAGTGAACGTTTGGACTGTCACCCTCAGCCGCTGCCTGTCACGGTGACAGTTGCAACTGGCACGGTGACACGTTCGCCGCCCGGCGCGCGCCGGCGCGGCGAGGGTCACTCGCGGATGCCCTTGAGGTGGCGCCCCAGCGCCTGCTCCTTCTCCCGGTTGGCGGTCCGCTCGGCGATCGACTGCCGCTTGTCCCACGACTTCTTGCCACGGGCCAGGGCGATCTCGATCTTGGCGCGGCCGTCGACGAAGTAGAGCGCGAGCGGCACGATGGTCAGGCCGCGCTCGGAGACGCGGCGCTCGATCTTCTCGATCTCGGTGCGGTGCAGGAGCAGCTTGCGCTTGCGACGGGCGGCGTGGTTGGTCCAGGTGCCCTGGGCGTACTCCGGGATGTGTACGCCGTGCAGCCACGCCTCGCCGCCGTCGAGGTCGACGAAGCCGTCGACCAGGGAGGCGCGTCCCATCCGCAGCGACTTCACCTCGGTGCCCTGCAGCACGAGACCCGCCTCATAGGTGTCCTCGAGGTGGTAGTCGTGGCGCGCCTTCTTGTTCTGCGCGACCAGCTTGCGGCCCTGCTCCTTCGGCATCCCACCATCATCCCAAAGACCGGCAACAGGTTATGACTCGCCGTGGCGTCCGGCGCCTGCGGCGAACCGCGCCGCTCCCCCGACACCGTCGGCGAGCAGCGACTCGACGCCGACGGCGAACTCGTATGCCATCGCCCCCTCCGTCGGCCGGCCGAGGCCGTGCAGCACCGAGCGGCGGTCGTTGCGCAGGCAGGTCTGGGGCAGGCCGGCGAGCTCGGCGGCGAGGTCCTCCGCGGCGACGCGGACGGTCCCGGGCGGCACCACCCGGTTGACCAGCCCGATGGCCTGTGCCTCCTGCGCCGCGACGGGGCGGCCGGTCAGGATGAGGTCCATGGCCCGCGAGGCGCCGATCAGCGCGGGCAGCCGCACCGTGCCCCCGTCGATGAGCGGTACGCCGAAACGCCGGCAGAAGACCCCGAGGACGGCATCGGCTGCCGCGACCCGCAGGTCGCACCAGATCGCCAGCTCGAGGCCGCCCGCGACGGCGTACCCCTCGATCGCGGCGATCACCGGCTTGCCGAGGACCATCCGGGAGATGCCCATCGGACCGTCGCCGTCGGGGTCGATGCGGTTCTGCGCCGGCATGCCGACGGCCTTGAGGTCAGCCCCGGCACAGAACGTCCCACCCTCGCCGTACAGGACCGCGACGGCGGCCTCGGGGTCGGCGTCGAAGGCCCGGAACGCCTCGGCCAGCGCCGCGGCCGTCGGGCCGTCGACGGCGTTGCGTGCCTCGGGCCGGTCCAGGATCACGGTGGTCACCGGGCCGGACCGTTCGACGCGCACGCCGGCTCCTGAGGCGGCCATCATCGGTGCTACCGGAGGACGGTCATCGGGTCGATGGCGGTGCCGTTGCGCATGATCGTGAAGTGCAGGTGGCAGGCGGTGGACCAGCCGGTCGTGCCGGCGAGGGCGAGCGTCTGGCCCTCGGTGACGAACTGCCCCACGTGGGTCCGGTAGCCACCGTCCTCGATGTGGTTGTAGATGGCGGTGTACTCATCACCGTTGATCCGCCCGAGGTCGAGGAAGAGCCGGTGACCCCAGACGCTGGAGTAGTACTGCGCGACGACCCGGCCGGGACCGACGGCCACCTCGTGCGTCCCGCACGGAGCGTGGAAGTCATCGCCGTCGTGCAGGCCCCAGTAGTGGTAGATCGGGTGGATCCGCCAGCCGTAGGGCGAGGTGATGCCACCGGGCACGGGCTTCTGGAAGATGCCCGCGGTCGAGCCGACGTTGCGGTTGGCGTTGTTCTTCGCCGCCTCGGCGAGGATCTGCCGGGTGATGCGCTGCTCCTGCCTCTTCGCCTGGGCCAGCAGCGCCTCGTCGTGCCTCTTGGTCTGCTTCGCCGCGGCCTTGGCCGCGCCGGCCTGGGCGACCAGGTCGCTCACCGCGGCGGTCGCGGCGGCTGCCTGCTGCTGCAGGCCCTGCACCCGGGTGAGCTGCTCGGAGGCCGCCTTCTCCTGATCGGCCGCGCGCTGCTTGGCCGCGGCGAGGTTCTGCCGCTTGACCGTCAGCACGACCTCGGCGGACTGCAGCGACTTGTAGGTGTTCGTCTGGGCGGTCGTGACGACCTTGCCGTAGGACAGCTGGCGCACGATGTCGGACGGGGTGGTCGCCTGCAGCAGCTGGCCGACCTCGAGCAGCGTCGGGTCGCCCGCGGTGTACGTCGACAGCACGGTCCTGCGCACTGCGTCCCGCTGCTCGTCCACGGCCTGCTGGCCGGCCTCCAGGTCGGCGGTCGCCTGGGCCAGCGCGGCCTGGGCCGCGGCCAGCTGCGCCTGCATCTGCGCCTCGACCTGCTGGGCGGTGGCGAGCTGGGTGTTGACGTCGGCCAGGTGCGCTTGGGCGGTCACCAGCTTGGCCTTGGCGTCGGCGAGCTGCTTGCTCGCCTGCTGCAGGGCGAGGCTGGAGTCGTCCAGGTCGTTCTGCACGGTCGCGACGTGCTGCTGGGCCTGCTGCTGCTCGTGCTTGAGGTGCCGGCCGTGGTCGTTCGCGTAGGCGACGGGGACGGAGAGCCCACCGACGGCGGCCGCCGCGAGCGTCGCAGCGAGGAGGCGTCGGCGGACGGTACGGGGGAAGAGACGCACCGGACTGCCTTCGGTGTTCGGGGAAGTGAACGCCTCGACCGTAGAGGAACCGGCTCAGACTTTGAGGTATTTGCGGGTCAGCAGGAGTGTCGGCAGCAGGGTGAGGGCCACGCCGAGGATGGCGACGATGCCGGCGGCGATCCANTACTCGTGCCATCCGATCCAGGCGTCCCACTTCAGCTTGGACAGCCCGTCGATCACGCCGAACTGCACCACGGCGGCGACGGCGCCGCTGGCCAGGACGATGCCGACGACCGCGGTGACCAGCGCCTCGAGGAGGAACGGCAGCGCGATGTAGAGCGTCGAGGCGCCGACCAGCCGCATGATCGCGATCTCGCGTCGGCGGGCGAACGCGGCCAGCCGGATCGTGTTCGAGACCAGCAGCAGCGCCGCCAACACCAGCAGGGCGGCCGCGACGATGGCGCCGTTGCGCAGCTTGTCGATGGTGCCCAGGATCGAGCCCATGATCTTGTGCAGGTCCTGCACCGTGGANACCCCGTCGAGGCCCTGCACCGACTCCTTGATCGAGGCGGCCTGGTGNGGGTCCTTCATGGTGATCCAGTAGGACTCGGGCATGTCGGTGACCTTGATCGCCGGGTCCGGGCCCTTGAAGCTGCTGGCGGGCACGTTGAGGTGCTGGATGCGCTCATAGGCCTGCTGCTGCGACTCGAGCCGGTAGGACTTGACGTCCGGGTTCTCCTTGAGCACCTTCTCGATGGCCGCCTTCTGCGCGTCGGTCACCGGGCCGACGCACGACGGCGTCGCGTCGGTGGTGCCGTTGCACAGGAAGACGGTGATCTGGAGCTGGCTGCCCCATTGCTTGGCCGTCTTGTCGGCCTCCTGGTGCAGCAGGACACCCACGCCGACGAGCGTCAGCGAGACGAGGAGGGTGAGCACCACGGCGAGGTGCATCGACAGGTTGCGGCGCAGGCCCTGGCGAAGCTCGGTGAAGACGTAACGAAGCTGCATGCTCGGCTCTCTGGTCGGGAGTCGGAGGGATCGGATCGCTGGAGGAGTACGGCGCGGGGCCGCGGGGATCAGTGCTGGAAGCCGTAGACGCCCTGGGCCTGGTCGCGCACGACCCGGCCGCCGTCGAGCTCCACGACGCGCTTGCGCATCTGGTCCACGATGGTGGCGTCGTGGGTGGCCATCACGACCGTGGTGCCCGTCCGGTTGATCCGGTCGAGCAGCTTCATGATCCCGACGCTGGTGGCGGGGTCGAGGTTCCCGGTCGGCTCGTCGGCGATGAGGATCATCGGCCGGTTGACGAAGGCACGCGCGATCGCGACGCGCTGTTGCTCGCCACCGGAGAGCTCATCAGGCATCCGGTCGGCCTTGCCGTCCAGGCCGACCAGCTCGAGGGTCTCGGGCACCCGCTCGGTGATCTCGCTGCGGGAGTGGCCGGTGACCTGCAGGGCGAAGGCGACGTTCTCGGCGACGGTCTTGTTCTGCAGCAGCCGGAAGTCCTGGAAGACGGTGCCGATCTGGCGGCGCAGCCGAGGGACCTTCCAGCCGGCGAGGCGGTTGATCTCCTTGCCGGCGACGTACACGCGCCCGGCGCTGGGGCGGGTCTCGCGCAGGATCAGGCGCAGGGCGGTCGACTTGCCCGAGCCCGACTGGCCGACCAGGAAGACGAACTCGCCCTTCTCCACGTCCACCGACACCTGGTCGAGGGCGGGCTTCCCGGTGCCGGGGTAGGTCTTGGTGACCTTCTCGAAGCGAATCACCCGATCGAGGTTAGTCCACATGGTGACGGGTTAGGGTCTCCGCGTGCCACGGACGTCCCGAACTTTGCTCTCGGTGGGGGTCGCCGCGGTGCTGGTGACCGCGGTGGTGGTCGGGATCGGCGTGCTGCGTCGCACGCCGCCGCCGAAGGCGCCGGTCGACCCGCTGGCCACCCCGCTCTCGGCCGTCGACACCACCGGCCTGACCGTGCGCCGGGCGTCGTTCTGCGTCCGGGTGGGCGACCGCACCGCGGCAGCCGCTCTCGGCGCGCCGGTCAGCACCCGCGCGAGCTACCGGCCCGGTCAGTCCGTCGCGGTCACCCCGACGCTGACCGACGTGGTCGACGAGTACGGCTGCTCCTGGAGCGCCGCCTCCGGCGCCACCGCGCGGTTCTGGGTGTTCGGGCCACCGGTGACGGCGGCGCAGGCCCAGCGGCTCGCCGCACAGGTCCCGCCGGGCTGCACGAGGGCGAAGGCCCCGGCGTACGGCGCGCCGACCAGTGCGCTGACCTGCGACGGCACTGTGCTGCTGCGCGGGCTCTTCGGGGACGCGTGGCTCAGTTGCGAGCTGACGACTGCCAGCGTCGGGCGCGCCGGGCGCTGGTGCCTGGCGGTGGCGCGCGCGGCGAGCTGAGCCGCGGTCACCCGGTGGGTCAGTTGGCGGCGGCCTTGTCGGCGCCGCGGCGCCAGCGGATGCCGGCCTCCAGGAACCCGTCGAGGTCGCCGTCGAAGACGGCCGTGGGGTTGCCGGTCTCGAAGCCGGTGCGCAGGTCCTTGACGATCTGGTAGGGGTTGAGCACGTAGTTGCGCATCTGGTCGCCCCAGCTGGCGGCGACGTCGCCCTTGAGGTCCTTCTTGAGCGCTGCCTCCTCGGCCTTCTTCTTCGCCAGCAGCTTGGCCTTGAGGACCACCATCGCCGAGGCCTTGTTCTGCAGCTGCGACTTCTCGTTCTGGCAGGAGACCACGATGCCGGTGGGGATGTGGGTCAGGCGGACAGCGGAGTCGGTGGTGTTGACCGACTGGCCCCCGGGGCCGCCGGAGCGGAAGACGTCGACGCGGATGTCGTTCTCGTCCACCTCGACCTCGTCGGTCTGCTCCAGCTGCGGCACGACCTCGACGGCGGCGAACGACGTCTGGCGGCGGCCCTGGTTGTCGAACGGGCTGATCCGGACCAGCCGGTGGGTGCCCACCTCGACCGAGAGGGTGCCGTAGGCGTACGGCGCGTGGATCGCGAACTCGGCCGACTTGATGCCGGCCTCCTCGGCGTAGGAGACGTCGAAGACCTCGACGGGGTACTTGTGCTGCTCGGCCCAGCGTGTGTACATCCGCATGAGCATCTCGGCGAAGTCGGCCGCGTCGACGCCGCCCGCGCCGGAGCGGATGGTCACGATCGCCTCGCGGGCGTCGTACTCCCCCGCCAGCAAGGTGCGGACCTCGAGCGCCTCGACCTCCTTCTTGACCCGCGTCAGCTCGGCCTCGGCCTCGGCGAGGGTGTCGGCGTCGGCCTCCTCCTGGGCCAGCTCGGCCAGGACGCCGAGGTCCTCGACGCGGCTGGCGAGCTGCTCGAAGCGCTCCACCTCGCCGCGCAGCAGCGACATCCGGCCGGTGACCTTCTGCGCGTTGGCCTGGTCGTCCCACAGGTCGGGCGCTGCCACCTGCTCCTCCAGGTCGGCGATCTCCTTCTTCATCGCCGGCAGGTCGAGGACCTGGACGACGGTGTGAAGGGTCGCCTGGAGCTGCTTGATCTCGGCGTCGAAGTCGGTGGCTGCCACAAACGTCAAGGTTATCGGTCGTGGACCACCACCGGCGAACCCTCGGGCGTCGGGTCAGCGGTCGACGGCCACCACCGCCGAGCCCTCGGCGCCGACCATCGGGTAGTCGGGCCGGCACCGCCAGCGGCATGTGCAGCGGCGCACGGAGGCGGACCACGACTCGTTGTCTGCCGGTCGATGCTGGGTCCAGCGGAGGACACCCAGAAGTCTCGCTGCTCCCTGGGCCATGTGACCAGCGCTGTTGGGGCCATCATGCGCCACACGCCCGAGAACCGGCCGCGAGTCAGGTGAGGGGTACGTCCGGCCCGGCGACGATGGAGGCAGCGCTCAGGCGGCCATCGACGGAACCCGGCCGAGACGCCGCTCCCGGCCCGCGGCGGCCCCGAGTGCCAGCGCGGCGAGCCAGCATGCGATGGCGACACCGAGAGGCCACCCTGTCCGCAGGTAGTCGCCGATGAAGGAGCGTCCGAGCACGTCGGCGGCCACCCCGTAGCCCGTCGCCGGCGCCTCGCGGTCATCGACGCGAGCACTGACCGTCTGCCCGGGTGAGGTGACGTCCTCGTGGCTCCCGTCGAGGTCCACGAACGCCTGAGGTTGGCCGGGGCGGTCCACCCATACGGCAAGGGCCCTGCCGTCGCCGGCCACCTCGCCGAGCTCGACGACGCGGTAGTCGGCCGTCTTCGCGTGGGCGGCGAGCCAGGTGTACTCGTCGGCACGGTCCTTCACCGCATGGAGGTGCTGAGCTCCGACGGCCGTTGCAGCGAGGCCCAGGACGACGGTCACCACGCATCCGGCTATCCACCAGATCCGGCGGCGCTTCATCTCTTGTTACCTCCCAGGGCCGCACCGTACCTACGGTGTCGGCAGCGCCATCGTAGGCGAGCCCGCGGACCGCGAGGAGCGCGGAGCGGTCGTCACCGCGGCTGCGCCGCACCGACGATCTCGCCGAGCCGCGCTGCCAGGACATCGTGGAGCAACCCCCGGGCTCGAGGACGGGGCATATCTGGGACAGCTCCGACCCTTGACCCGACCGACTGCGGCCACGCAGGCACTCGGAGCGCCTGCCACATGAGCGAGGGTTGGCCGGTCGGCTCAGCGTCGGGTCAGCGGTCGACGGCCACCACTGCCGAGCCCTCGGCGCCGACCAGCGGGTGGTCGGGTGAGCCCGGTACCGTCAGTGGCAGGTGCAGCGGGGCGCTGAGGTGGACCACGACGCGGTGGGTCTGCTGGTCGACGATGACGCTCGCCCGCAGGCCCGGGTAGCGGTTGTAGGCACCGGTCCGGGCGAGATAGGCGTCGATGGCGTTGCCGGCGGCGGCCGCGGTCAGGCGCAGGTCGTCGGCGCCCAGGCCGGCGCCGTACACCTCCGTGCCGGCAGCCCCCACGTCGGCACCCTCGAGGGCGGCGCCGTCGGCCAGCGTGTCCAGGGCCTGGCGGCGCAGATACGCGGCCGAGGCGTCGACAACGAAGGCGACCACCATGGCCAGCACGAGGGCGAAGCCGATGATCAGCGGGATCGAGGAGCCGCGCTCGCCGCGATCACGGCGCAGCATCGGCCGGCACCTCCTGGTAGTGACCGACGGGCACCACCTGGGTCGCGTCGAGCGCGAACCGCGGCGATCCGCCGCCGAGCACCAGAGGAAGCACCGGTATCTGCACGCTGCTCGCCACCGTGACCGTGACGACGGAGGTGCCGCTGTGACAGGCATGTGGGTACGGCGAGCAGCTCACCGAGATGTCGAGCGGCGCGTCCGCGAGCCCCTGATCGGCCAGGACCTGTTCGGCGGCGGCACGCGCACGGGCCGCACCGAGGTCGTCGCTCGGGGCGAGGACGTAGGCGCGGCCGGCCGCGCGAGCGGCGCCGCTGACGGCGAAGGCACCGCGCTGCACCGCGAAGACCGACAGCAGGATCCACACCAGCGGCAGCAGCAGGATGATGCCGAGCCAGGCGAACTCCACCAGACCGCTACCGCGCTCGCCCCGCCGATCGGTTCGACGCGGGTGACTCACGGCTGTTGCTCCTGCACCGCATGGCCGGTGACCGTCAACTCGACGGCCGGGCCGCCGAGGCCGAACGCCGGCACCCGCGCATGGATCGAGACCTCGACGGCGGGCGCCCCGGCGATCGATGTCGGGGTGGCCGTGACGTCCTCGGCGAAGCGGTCGGAGAAGGCGCCGTCGAGCTGTGCGCGGGCGCGGGTGACTCCGTCGCCAGCGGAGTGTCCGAGGGTGGCGGCGTAGCGTGCGCCCTCGGATGCCGCGGATCCGAGGGTGTTGCGGACGTAGAGCACGAGCGCGACCTGCAGCACGCCCGCGACGAGGGGCACGAGCAGCGCCAGGACGAGCACGAAGTCGACGACCGCCGAGCCCCGCGAGCGAGTCATTTCACCTGGTTGAGGGCGGTGGTCAGCATCGAGCTCAGCTGGTCCTTGGCCACGCCGTACAGCGCCGCGCACAGCCCGGCGGTCATCACGACGACGAGCACCCAGCCCGGCACGTCGCCACGGTCGTCGCGTGGACGTTGCAGCTCGCCGACGAGGTCCTGCTGCAGCCGCAGCAGGGTGAGGAGGAGTCTGTCCATGGTGTTCCTTTCCGAGAGATCAGGACATGCCGAGGTGGAGGCCGAGGAGCCCGGGATAGAACGCGAAGACGACGGTCGTCGGCAGGACGAGGAACACGATCGGCACCATCATCAGCACCTCCTTGCGGGCCGCGACCTCGATCAGCTCGCGGCGCCCCGCCTCCCGGACGTCGCCGGCCTGCGCGTGGAGTACGTCGGCCAGCGGGGTGCCGCGCTCCACGGCGACAGCGATCCCGGCCGCGAACCGGGCGACCAGCGGCAAGCCGGTGCGCGCCGCGAGCGCGTCGAAAGCGGCAGCGACCGGCTCGCCGGTGCGCACCGAGGCGAGGACGCGGGCCAGCTCTGCGGACAGATCGCCCTGGCTGCGGCGTACGACGCGGTCCAGAGCGGCCACCGGTGACTCCCCGGCGGCGACGGCCAGGGCGAGCAGCTCCGCGACAGCGGGGAACTCCGCGACGATCCGGCGCTCGCGGTCCTTGACCTGGACGCTGAGCCAGGAGTCGCGCGCGAGCACGCCGAAGACGAAGGCGACCAGGCACACGACCAGGGCGGCGACCGCGTTGCCGGCGTCGTGGAGGCCGCGGGCCAGGCCGTAGAGGGCGGCGAGCGCGAAGCAGGCCAGCCCCCACAGCACCTGCTCGACGCGGAAGTCGCCGACGGTCCGTTCCGACCCCGCACGGTCGAGGCGCCGCTGCACCGACGAGGCACCGCCGAGGACTCGCTCGACCGTGTCAGCGGCCGCACGCAGGCCCGGCCCGAAGACAGCAGCGACGACTGCAGCACCCCGGCCGCTGGGCAGATCGGCGGTCCGCGCTCCCGGCGCGGCGGTGACGTCGCGGATGTAGGGCAGCACCCGCACCGCCAGCTCGGGACGCCGCATCGCACGCAGCCGCGCCCCGACCAGCAGGAGACCGCCACCTGCGGCCGCGCCCAGGGCGGCTCCAGCGACGGCGCTCATCGCAGGATCCGCCGTTCGGTCGGCAGCCGACCGATGCGCTGCATGATCCGGTAGGCCACCAGGCATGCCGCCGCACCGCCGGCCAGGACCACCACACCGCCGGTCGAGGAATAGCGGTGAATGACCTCAGGCTGGAAGGACAGGAAGAGCAGCACCAGCCAGGGCGCGGCGACGGCCAGCCTGGCGCCGTTGACCGCCCAGGCCTGGCGGGACTCGAGCTCGGCGCGGGTGCGCGCCTCCTCGCGCAGGTACGCCGAGAGGTTGCGCAGGAGCCGGCCGAGCTCGCCACCACCCACCTCCCGGGCGATCCGCAGCCCCTCGACGACGCGGTCGCCCACGGGGTCCGCGAGTCGGTCCTTGAGCCGGTCGAGGCAGTCACCGAAGCGGCCGGAGACCTGGTAGTCGAGGGCGAAGCGCTCGAACGGCTCGCGCAGAGCCTCGGGGCCGCGTACCGCGAGGGCGCTCAGCGCCTCCGGCAGTGAGAGTCCCGCACGGACCGCGGAGGCGAGGTTGTCGACGGCCTCGGGCCACACCTCCGCGAACTCGCGCTGTCGACGCCGCGCCCGCCCCGCCACGATCGCGACCGGCAGATAGGCGGCCATCGCGCCGAACACGACGGCGATCGGCGCCGTTCGGGTGGCGACCTGGGCGACGAGCATCGCCACCAGTCCGCAACAGCTGCACAGCACCCACAGGTTGGTGGCCTGGATCTGGCCGAGGCCGGCGCGGGCGAGTAGCGCATCGGTCTGCCGGGCGCGGCGGGGCCCACGGGCTGTCCGGGGCAGGGCGAACGCGGACCAGCACAGCAGCAGCCCGATGCCGAGACCGAGGCCGATGAGGGCGCCCATCAGCGCGCCCCGTTGAGCAGCGCGTGGAGGTCGATCCCGACGCGCTCGTAGTGCTCGATGCGTGGCGGCATCCCGCTCGCGCGCCGCAGCTCCGAGCCGTGACGCTCGAAGACCGGCGCCGTCTCGATCACGTCGTTCTCCACCCGGCCCGGTACGGCGACGATCTCGTTGACCCGGCGTACGCCGCGGCCGTCCATGCCGAGGTGNACGACCAGGTCGACGCTGGCGGCCACTGTCGGCACCACGAACCGCGACCCGATGTTCTCCCCGGCCAGCAGCGGCAGGGTGCACATCTTGACCAGGGCCTCGCGGCCGCTGTTGGCGTGCAGGGTGCACATCCCGGGAATGCCGCTGTTCAACGCGAGCAGCAGGTCCAGGCACTCCTCGGCGCGGACCTCGCCGACGATGATCCGGCTGGGTCGCATCCGCAGCGACTCCTTCACCAGGTCGCGCAGCCTGACCTCGCCGGTGCCCTCGAGGCCGGCCTGGCGCGTCTGCAACGCCACCCAGTCGGGGTGCGGGAAGCGCAGCTCCCACACCTCCTCCGCGCTGATCACCCGGTCGCCGCCGGGGATCGCGGCGGCGAGGCAGTTAAGCATCGTGGTCTTGCCCGCCTGGGTGCCGCCCGCGACCAGGATGTTGAGACCGGCCCGCACACTTGCCTCCAGGAACGCCGCCGCTTGGGGCGTGAGGCTGCCCAGCTCCACCAGATCGCTCAGGCGGGCGGCCCGCAGCGAGAACTTGCGGATGTTGACGGCAGTCAAGGTCGCTTTTGAGAGTTTACTATGGAGGCATGTCCGTCGAGTCCAAACGCGCCCTGATCTACGGCCGTGTGAGCAAGCCCCGCCCTCGCAATCAGCACGACGACGGTACTGAGGACCTCAGCGAGTCCGTCGACCGCCAGATCACCGCGTGCAAACACACCGCCGCGTCGCGTGGTTACGAGGTCGTCGCGATCGAGCGGGACACCCAATCGGCCTACGCAGCGAAGCGTCGCCCGGGCTGGGAGCGGGCCAAGGGCATGGTCGAGCGCGGCGAGGTCGACGTGGTCATCGCCTGGCAGATGGACCGCATCACGCGGTCGGTCGCTGAGCTCGAGCAAGTCATCGACCTCATGGAGCGCACGGGCGCGAGCATCGTGACGTCGATGGGCGACCTCGACCTCACGACGGCGACCGGGCGCATGGTCGCTCGCATTCTCGGGGCGGTCGCCCGCGCGGAAGTCGAATTGAAGACGGCGCGAATGCAGTTGGCTAACCAGACCCGCGCCAGCGAGGGTAAGCGCCGCCGCTCAAGCCCCCGGCTGTTCGGCTACAACACCGACGGCACCGTAAACCGAGAAGAGGCAGAGGCGGTTAAGCAAGCAGCGGCCGACGTACTCGCCGGGCTGAGCCTGTACGCGGTGGCGAAGCGCTGGAACGACGCTGGGCTCTTCCCGGAGTCGCGTGCTCGGATCGCTTCGGGTACTAAGCCAGCGTGGAGCTCTCGAGGTGTTCGAGACTGCTTGAGCAATCCACGGCACGCCGGGCTGGCGATCTACCGGGGGACCGTGCTCGAGGGCGTCAAGGGCGAGTGGGAGACCATCCTTGACGAGGAGACTCACATCTCCCTCAAGGCGCTGTTCGCTGACCCGACACGTCGGAGCGGCGATCACCGGCGCGGCAGGAAGCCTGGTGATCAACTCCTCTCGACGGTGGCGCAATGCGGCCGCCAGGGTTGCGAGCGGACCATTAGCGCGAGCACCCGGAAGGGCGTCCCGACCTACGTGTGCCGCGACGGCCACGTCACCATCCCGGTCCATAAGGCCGACATGATTGCGACCTTCGAGGTAGCACGCAGCATCGCTAGCATCGCTCGTGAAGGCCACTTCGTCGTCGAAGAGCCCGGCCACGTGGACACCAGCGAGCTTGATCGGCTCCGCGAAAGGTTGGACGCCCTCGCGGAGCCGTATGCAGAAGGCGCCATCACGCTCAGCCAGTTCACAAAGGCAACTAAAGCGCTGCGAGAGAAGATCGAGAGGGCGGAGCAAGCAATCGCTACTGGAAGCACCAGCGCCCGTGAGCTAAATGTCGAGGAGGCGTTCGAACTCTTCGAGGCTGCAAGCGTGGAAGGCAAGCGCGAGCTCATGCGCAACGCCTTCGAGATCACCATCTACCCGGTCGGCAAGGGTCAGCGGGTTGATCCACTGAAGCAAGTTAAGGTTGTGCCTCGTCACGAGCCTGAGGGCGCGGGCGGGGTCAAGGGTGGTCACTCGATCCCTTCGAGCAGGTAAGAGGCTCGAACCCCTAGGGCATCCGCAATGGCGAAAAGTCGATCAACCGCAAGCGAGTGGTGCCCATTTTCAACATCGACGTAGAACGACCGGTCGAGGTCGGCAGTCAGCGCCACGCGCTCTTGGGTGAGTCCGGCAGCATGCCGCGCCTGCTTCAACGATGCTCCGAGCTCCTGCCGCCGACGCCGGGCGGTTGGAGAGGGCTCGGACACGGTCGAAAACGTAGGAATACTCCGACACAAAGTCTGTAGGAATGCTCCTACACTGTCATCGAGGCTGTCCCCGATCTACTAGTAGGAGAACGAGCGATGAAGGCATCCGAGCTGGCAAAGCTTCAGAACCAGGCCAAGGCCACCCGCGCGCTCGAGAAGATCGCAGCGGCAGCCGAGGGCACGAAGGCGAAGAAGCCCACCCTGGTCGAGCGACTGGTCTTGGGGGTGAAGAAGTAGATCGCGTGCGGCGAGGCAGGCTTTGAATCCTCACAACCGAAGTCAGCGGGCCAGCCCCGCCTCGGAGCCGCCAAAGGGGCTCCGAGGCGGGATTAGTGCTCAGTCCTCGCGCTCGCTGGGCCTGAAGCCGAGCGGGGCGGCGTTGTTGAGGATCCGCAGGTCCCGCTTGGCGATGGCCTGCTGAAGGTCGGGGTCGTCGGAGCGGTTCGCCTTCGCGCGCCAAGCGATCTGACGGGCGAAGGAGCCGTGCTGCGTGGCCTCGGCCCGCTTCTCCAGATGGGCGATCGTGTGCGGCGGCACGCCGTCGTACTCCGCCGCGAGGTAAGCACCGGACATGAAGTGGTCATCCGAGGAGACGATCTTCCGGACCTTGCCCAGAGTGCCGATGGCGGCAGTCGGGTCGCCGATCTCCCTCACCAGCGGGCTGTTGTGCCACCCGCCCGCGAAGCGGCCCTGGTGCTCAGCGAGGGCATGGGCACCGGCGCGCGAGCTGGCCCAGTCGGTGTACGCCTTTTCGGCCGCTCGGACGGCCCTCTCGGCCTTCTGGCGCTTCTCGTCAAGTCCGTGGGTGAGCGCGGCGTACCACTCGTCAGCGTGCTCGACGGCGGCGCCCTCCAGGCGGGAGATCGCGAGCTTGGCGCGAGCGACCTCGCGCTCGATGGCCTGCTTGCCCTCCGGCGAGATGGCGAAGGCAGGCTGGTCAGGATGCCTGGCCTGCGCCAGGACGTCGCGGAGCTTCTGTACGGCGTCGCGAGCAGCCCGGGCAGCCTTCTCGACGGGTGCAGGGGCGCCGCCGAAGCGCATAACGCTCGCGATCTGCTGGTCGAGATAGTTCGGGTCGACGCGACCGATCCGGACGGCGTTGAGACGAGCCTGGCGCTTCATCGGGTGGATCCAGGCGCCGGGAATCTGCTGCACCGGGTTGCGGGGCGTGCCCTGGAAGGCCAGCAGGTCGGGACCGGAGTCGCCGCCCAGGTGCTCGGCGAGGGCCTTGTCCTCCTCCTCGGTCAGGGGCTCGGAGGCGCGGGACTCGGCGTACTCGGCCTCGTCGATGTCCTGCTCGTGGTGAGTGGCGCCGCTGCGGATAGCGGTGTCGGGATCGATGCTGTCGACGTCGTGGAACGTCATGTTGTCCTCCTAAGGGACTGTTTAGTTCTTTGGCCCGGAAGTCCCGGAACCACTGGCTCTCCTCTCTGTGAAGTCGTCCGCTCAGTCAAACTCGCTCATCGGGCGGCTCCGTTCTGCGCGTGGCGGTTTGTGATCGGCGTCCGCGCGGGGCGACGGCCGGAGAGCCGGTTCCACACGACCTGGCGATCGCGCCAGGTCCCGAGGTCCGGAAGGCGGTCCTCGAGGATCAAGAACCGCTGGACGGCGACGCTCAGGCCGCCGGTGTCGACGCCACCGATGGGGCGCACGATGTCGCGGCCGTCGACCGGGGCACTGAGCGCCCGGCTGAGGTCGTCATCGCTGCCGTCCTCGATCAGCGAGCGGTCCTGCACGACGCTGTCGCGGAGCTGGGCCTGGACCGTGCCTACGACGACGTCGTCCCGGCGCCGCCAGGCTGCCTCGGCGGCTCGGTAGCCCTCGGTAACAAAGGCCTGGGTCAGCTCCGGCGCAGTGCCGATGAGCAGAGCAAACATGAGCGCGCTCGGCGGGTGCGGGCTGTCGGGCATCATGGCTCTTGGTCGATCGGATCGGAGGCGGGCATCTCGCGACGAGCCGGAGGGACCGTACGCACGGGCCAGGTGGCGTCCAAGCAATGCGCGCTCATCACCCGCGCCCCCAGCTCGATGACTTGCCCATCGCTAGCGACTCGGCGCGCGTCGGCCGCCCAGGTCGCCCCTTGGCGCCGCCCGACTCGTTCGCGAGATCGATCTGCTTCCAGAGCGAAGCCTCCTGCGAGCGCAGCGTCTTCATGCTGCCGATGCGGTTGTCCTCGACCGGTTGGCCCATCGAGCCGGTCGCCGTCGTCGGCGATCCCTCGGCCTCCCAGTCACCCTTGACGCGGTCGTACTGAGACACGTTGTCGACGATCGCCTCCAGGAGCTGCATCTTCGGGATCGACAGCGGGCCGTAGGCCTTGAGCACGCCGTACCAGAGACCCTGGGCTCGCGCCGACGCTCCGGCAGGCGGCATCGGCAGGTCGGCCTCGACGACCTCGATCTCACCGCTCGCGGCCCGGACCATCTGGTGGAGCAGCTCGACAGGAGTCAGGCCGCCTGGCAACGCGACGACGTTGCTCGGCTCGGCGGCGCTCATGAGAGGCCCTCGACGAAGAGCGGACGGACCTTGATCATGTTGTCGCCGCGCCGGGTGACCTTGTGGGGCACGCCTTGGATGCAGGTCAGCGCGAAGGAGAAGTCAGCCGGGCTGACGTAGGGGTAGCCCTTGGCGAGCGACCATCCAGCGAAAAGCAGATAGAGGCGCTCCTCGGTCGACCAGCGGGACGGCTTGGGATCGGAGATCGCCTCGCAGCACTCCTGTCGGAACCAGCCGACCAGCGAGGGGTAGTCGGGGATCCAGACGCCGTCGTCGGTCATGCGTGGCTCGAACTCAGCTCGGGGGCGGTGCCGCCGTACGTCGGTAGTCGTCATCGCGCCACCGCCGTCGCAGCCTCCGGCACCAGCCCAAGCGCAGCCGGGAACGGATCCTCGCCGTACTCGACCTCGTAGCAGACTCGGGCCCGGGCACCGCTCGGGTTGAATGCAGCTACGGCAGAGGGCACGCGATTGCGGATGGTGTCGCCGTAGAGCGAGTTAAGGGTCCGCATGAACTTGCGGGAGGCCCGCTCGCCCTTGCCTCCGAAGGCGCGCCAGAGCTCGGCGGACGTGACCCAGTGCCCCGTCTTGCGGCGGGCGTGGTTGCTCAGCCAGTACAGCTCCGCGTTGGTCGCCTCAGCAAACTTGCGCTGAGCCTGGGGCACAAGCGCGAAGCCCTCCGCGCGGAGTGCCGGTTCGTCGATTCGGATCGTGCGAGCGGCCTCGATGGCGCACCGGGCGATGCCCGAGAACTCCGACACGAAGTCCGCCTCGTTGAACCCGGCGATGCGGTGCTCGGAAACCTTGCGATTGAAGGGGATCACGATGCCGCGCTGCGACAGGCCGTCGGAGTCGTCGCCGAAGTGTGGAGCCTCGTTGATGGAGAAGATGAGGGTCGCGGGCACTCTGGCCTGGAAGCCGTTCATGCCCTTGCGCTCCATGTCGAGGAAGTCACCGCCGCTGGCGCGCTTGAGGTTGACCGAGTCCTTGATGTAGCCGCCGGTGGTCTCGCCGGAGATGTTCGCGGCCTTGCCGACCAACTGCGCGAGTTTGAAGCGGTTGTCGCCGTCGATCTCCAGCAGGGTCAGGGCCGAGGTGTTCTCCGGGCCGAGCAGTCCCTCTAGGACGCGCACGATGACGCCCTTGCCGTTGCCACCGGAGCCGACGAGATACACGACGACCTGCATCGGGTTGCCCGAGAGCAGCGTGTAGCCGATGACCTGCCAGAGCAGGCGGGCGGCCTCGGGCGAGAGCATCGTGTCGACGTAGGCGCCGAACTTGGCGCAGTCGGCGTTGGGGTCCCAGGCGCAGCTCACCTGGAAGGTCGACAGATGAGCAGGGTCATGAGGAAGCGTCTCGCCGGTGCGCCAGTCGAGCATCGTGTTGCGGAAGTTCACCAGCTCCGGGTGCCGGGCCTCGTTGAAGTCGATCCGGCGAGCCATTCCCGAGGCGATGACGAGATCCTTGGCCAGTCCCTTGGCACTGGGCGTGTAGTAGTCGCCGAGGATGGTCTGCGCGCGCTGGCTGATGGCGTTGCGGTCCTGAACGAATGCGCCTGCGCGATAGGTCCAGACTCCGTCGCCGTCATCCACCGCGAGCGGCTCGAAGGGCATCGGGCCCCGGCCGAAGAGGTAGTCACGGAAAACCGTGGCGTTGATGGAGTAGCCGCCGTTCTTAGCCTTGCGGAAGAGCGGATCGCCGTCGCGGTCGTCCCTGCGCGTCATGGCCTTGCCCTTGTCGCCGCTGCCGATGAGGTCCGCGTCGCCCGGATGAGCTGCCTCCTGCGAGACGATGTGAGCGGTGAGCAGCGCCCAGTCGTCCTCCACGATCGACGACGGCATCGGGCGGAGTTTGCCTCGGACCATGTTCGCTGCGCTGTTCAGACGGCCGAGGACATCGACGGCGGTGAAGCCAGCGTCCGTCGGGGCGTGGTCGCGAAGGATGGCCTTGGCGTCGTCGACACCGAACGGCAGCCAGTCAGACTGAGCCAGCTCCAGCAGGTTGCAGCAGACCTTGTAGACGGTCTCGTTCCAAGGCTCGCCCCGGTAGGACGAGGCATCAGACGTGGCCGCGAGCTTCATGGCGTCGAGGCGCTCGATCTCGCCAGCGATGGCGGAGTCGAGGTACTGCCGGGCGCGCAGCTGGGCGCCAGCGTCGAGGCTCCCGAAGGCAGCAGACTCGACGACGGCGACCGTGGCCGCTGGAGCCTGCGGCCGGATCAGGTCGAGCAGCCACTCCGGCGCCGAAGCGACGTCGGCGTCACTCTCGGTCGCGTAGGAGCCGACACCGGAGACCGAGCCCGGGGCAACGACGAAGCCGCCGTTGCCGCGCACGTCGATGCCCGCCGGAAGCTGGCCACGGCTGTTGGTGACGGCGAAGTCGGAGGGGAGCCGGAAGAGGTAGTGGTGACCGCCCGATCCCGTGCGGTGGACGCGCGTGGTCGGCAGGGCGCCATAGCGTGCCTCCAGCTCGCGGAGTGCGTGGTCGCCGCCGGACTTGGGATCGATGTCGAGAACCCAGACGCCAGACGGCTCGCCGGTACGTAGCCCGATGTTGGTCGGGTGGGTCGGGTTGCCCCACCACTCGTAGGCGTCCGGGATGGAGGCCCTGTCGCGAGACTGCCAGCGGTTCTCCAGTGGATGCTTGCCAGCGGTCTTGCACTGAACGCCAAGGCGGCAGGCGCAGACGCCATCGGGGCCGACGCCCCAGACGGGAAGCGGGTCCCATCCCTGACTCATCGCATACCGGGCGTACTCGACGAGGGAGGGACGGGCGGTCGCCGCGGTCTCATCGGCAATGCCGAGCGCGGCGAGGATGGACTCAGACTTCGAGCCATCCTTGAGGCCAGCGCCAGCTACGGCGGCCGCCCCATAGGTGGGGGAGGTCATGGTCAGGCCTGGCTCTCGCCCTCGGCCTTGACGCGCGTCGACCGGGTGACCGGCTTGAGCTTCGGCGCCAGGAAGTCCTGCAAGTCCCCGATGGCGACGACGGTGCGCCCACCGGGGTACTCGTAGGCGGGCAGAGCGCCACGCGCCACCCAAGCGTTCACGGTCTTGACGGTGACCTCGCAGCCCTTGGCGACCATGTCGAGGCTGAGGAACTCCCCACGGATGTATTGGAGCCGGACCGGCCAGGTCCAGGCGATGAGCTTGTTGTCGACGGCAATGTCGGCCAGCTCGGCCAGCTCGGCCAGCTCGGCCAGCTCGTCGGGCAGGTTGTCGGGCGTGGGGTCGTCGGTCATGTGAGCCTCCAGTGGTCTGCGAGTGGCCCGCTGCATGAGACGACGAGGCGCCGGTCCAGCGGGTGAAGCACGTGGTCCGCTGGACGGAGACGACGAGGCGCTGGTCCAGCGGGTGAAGCACACGTGGTCCCAACGAGGGGACAAGCACTCCTTCACCTTGGACTCGAGCGCCGGTCGGATCAGGCCTTGCTGATCCGATACAAGAAACGGTAGCACCGGCTATAACCACCATGGGGCGGCGGCGAAGAATCCGGAAGAAGAATCTTTATGGCCCTGTTTAAACGATTAGATTACGGCCCCGTCGAGGCGAGCTACCGGCTACGACGCCAGATTTGGTGGTCCTGGCGGTTCGGCGTGCGGACAGGCCCGCAGGGCGTGCGGTAGGTGGTGGACGCGAAGTTGCCGATCGCATAGCTGTCCAGGGACTCGCTAACTCACCTAATGGCTCGTTTCCTGTCTTTGTACATCTTTGGATCCCCCAACTACCGCTCTCTTCCTCTAATCCAACAAGTTCTTCCGTTAGGAACAAGGTAGTTAAGTGCGTTTAGGGGTTGAGAGCGAGGGCGTTTATAGGCGCGTTCACGGTTCGCCAAGGCCAGGCTGTCGCGCCGTCTACTCCCTGGGCGGCGGCGGCGTCGGGGCAGGATCGACCATGCGGAGTCGCTCAGCTGGCACCAGTTCGAGAGACCGATGAGAGACCCAGACCATGTCCCTCGGGTTCCAGTAGCGCCAGGCGAAGACGACCTGGCCGAGCACCCGGCCTGTCGCGTCATGCTCCCACCCGGCCAGCGCGCCGGGCACCCACTTCCGGGTCGCGACGTTCCAGACCCAGACGTGAAGCTCGCGCGTCGGCGTAGTTCGCAGCGCTCGCTCTTGGGCCTCCCGATCGGCTGTCGCCTGCCGTGCCCAGAAGTCCGCACCCACAGAGGGACTGTAGAACACGTGTTCGAAATCCTCGAGTGGTGCGACCAGTACGCAATGCATGACCATGCAGGGCCCTGAAAAACGACTCATGCGAGTTAGTAAGTCGCACCCCTGCTATTGCAAGCGGTGCGCGGCCGAGGAGCTCAAGGAGGACCCCTGGGGGCGCGCTCACCGCTTGCCGTACAGGGCCCCAGTGGGTCATGCTCACCTTGAGGTGTCATACACCTCAAAGACGGAGGTCAAGATGAGCAAGTCCTGGTCCGCGATGGCGGCAACGGTAATGGTGGCGATCGCCTTTCCCGCGCTCCTCATTCCGGCGGTTGCGGTGGTTGTCGCCATCGCGACACACAGCGCAAGCGTTCGAGCAGAGCGCCGACAGGGGGTCCAGCGAAACGCCCACATGCGCTACGTGCGCAGGTTCCGCTGACTATGAAGACGCGAGTACGGACATATCGACTGTCCAATGACCTGATCGACGCCGCCAACGCTCGCGCCGAGGCGGACGGCGTGAGCACCACGGACGTCGTACGAAGAGCGCTCGTGGCCTACCTCGGCCTACCCCATGACACCCCCGGCTGGGAGCAAAGCAGAAGACGCGCCGGCGTCCGCGCGGACGACTCGAAGTAGCGCCGCTAGGTCAAGTCGGTGTACTTCGCCGCTGAGCCCCGCGCGCGATCCCGTGGATACCGAATCTCGTTCTTCTCGATCTTGCGGACCGCGGCGTCCACCAAGTCGATGTCGGACCTGTCGGCGAGCATTAGCAGGTAGATCAGAACGTCGGCCATCTCTGCGCCTATCCGATCGCGGGAGTGGTCGGCTGCGAGCGCCTCTGTCACCTGCTCGTCGGTCAGCCATTGAAGTTCAGCCGCGAGCTCGCCAACCTCACCCATGAGTGCGAGGGTTAGGTTCTTTGGGGTGTGGAACTGATCCCAGTCGCGAGCCGCGCTGAACGCCGTAATGCGCTGCTGGAGGTCGGAGAGTTTGTCGCTCATCTCCACAGGCTAGGCGCGATCAGAAGCCCCGTTGTCGCGGGGTCTGCCGTGGTCGAGGCGATGCCATGCGAGATATGGCGACGCCTTCACCAGGACGCCCCCGAAGTTCCTGCCAAGGAGGCTGTGCACCGCGGCCGCAAGATCCCCGTCTGCCTCTCGGACGGCGACGACTCGACCGGAGTCATCGAATCCGATGTACCCGTGCTCGAACATTTCATCGCAACCCAGCGCGCAGGCCGCCATCACGTTGTGAAGGTCGCGGAGCTCGTCCGGAGTGCAACGCGATCGGCGCTTGATGTGGGCGGCCCTGACCAGCCGTGCTGGGTAGGTCTTCGCGCACACATCGCAGGTGATGGTGGGCCGTGACCCGAACTTAAGTTTCCGAATCTTGCGCTGCTCGCGGCGGACGAGCACCTCAGCAAGGGTATCGAAATCTCCGTGATGATCAATCTCATCCGTCCCAGCGGCACCGGTTTCCTCAACCTCAAAGCGAGGAGCCCGGTCGGAGGGTAGAGCGACCTGAACGGGGCTGCCCTGTGTATTCGCGGACCAGCGCAGCGCTTCAAGGAGGACGGGATCGAGTGAAGCCACCTCGGGCGCCCGGACGTCGTAGACCACTTCGAAGTCTGCTCGGTTCGGGTAAATGATCCGGTCGACTTCGTCCGGCCAAACGCGTGTCTTCCCTTGGTACAGGCCGGAGGTGAACCGGAGTAGGAGGGCGCGGCCCAGCCGCGCCTGCGCCCAGCCACCCGCTGCCACGCGCGGGTTCGGCCCGTGTGTGCCCATGACAAGAAGGTCACCCGCCTTGATCTGCTGCGCGGTCGCCCTGTTGTCCTTCCGAGCCAAGACTGAGTCCCGCCAACCCCAGACGAGATGGTTAAGGCCTGCCTCAAGGTTCGTCTGACCGCCTTCCGTGGCGGCGACGTAGACGGCAAACACATTCGGCATTGGGGCTAGGTCTCCGATCATGCGGCGAGGCGGCTCGCTAGCAGCGGCCCATTCGTATCACCGCCAGCCCACGACGTCTGCAAAGCGTGCAAAGTCGGGTGACGTCTAGCCCCTTGCGTTACTTTCAGGCATGGCCCTCGCAGACCTCACCGACGCCGACGCCGTCCGCAAAGCCATCGAGGAGTTCGAGTCGCGCGGTCGCGAGAACTTCCTCGACGAGTACGGCTTCGCCGCGGCTCGCGACTACTTCGTCGTGGTCGACGGCAAGCGTTATGACTCGAAGGCGATTGCCGGGATCGCTCACCTTCACCAGCACGGCGTGCTCCTGACTGCTGGCATGTTCTCGGGCGGCGACAGCACTGTCGCTAACAAGCTTGAGCGGCTCGGCTTCCAGGTCACGCGCCCTGTGAACCTCCCCGACTGGTCGGTCGATGAGTTGATGCTCGCTCTCGATCTGTATCTGCACACTCGCGGTGAGCTTTCGATCAGCCCGACCGCAAAGGTGGTCACGGACCTCAGCGCCGAGCTCCGCTCATTGCGGATCTTTCCCGAGCACATTCGAGCGGTCCCGCGCTTCCGTAACCCGTCGGGTGTCTCGCTCAAGCTCCATAACTTCTCCTCGATCGACCCCGACCACCATGGGCAGGGAATGGGCCACGGAGGCGCTGGGGACCGCCGCGTCTGGGACAACTGGGCGCACCGGCTCGAGGAACTCGCGCAGGCCGTCGCCCTCATCCGCGCCCGTGGCGAAACGGACGAGGCCCCCACGGACACCGGCGAGGACGAGGAGTACGAGGCGCCGGAGGGACGGATCCTCTTCCGCGAACACCGACGTTACGAGCGGGACCGCGAACTCGTCGCGAAGAAGAAGGCAGCGGTGCTCAAGAAGACAGGCCGCCTCGCCTGCGAAGTCTGCGACTTCGAATCATCTGAGGCGTACGACCTCGAGGGCGTCATCGACGTCCACCACGTCGTGCCGCTGCACAAGGTCGGCGAGAGCGTGACCACCATGAGCGACCTGGCGCTGGTCTGCCCGACCTGCCATCGCGTACTGCACAAGCACCGCCCGATCATTACTCCGACCGATCTTCGGGCCAAGCGGCTCGGTTTGATGTGATGTCGACTGAAGCGTCGCTCAACCAACTCTGCGCACCAACAGGAGCATCTGTGGCTGATCTTCCCCGGGTACAGGAGTCGGACTTTGTTGAGCGGGAAGGCATCAACCACGTTGCAGCGACTGTCAACGCAGCTCGCTGCGTCTGGCGTGAAGTTCTCCATCGCGATCTCGGAATCGATGGTCACATCGAGTACGTAACGCCGGAGGGGCTTGCGCCTGGCCGCTTGATCGCAGCGCAGGTGAAGAGCGGGCGGTCCCGGTTCACGAACGCGACTAAGACGCACGTACCGTATTACGCCGAGGAGAAGCACCGCCGGTATTGGGTCGAGTACCCCTTGCCGGTCATCTTGGTGCTGCACAACCCCATCGACCGGGAGACGGTGTGGGTGGACGCCAGGGAGAGCCTGAGGGTCCGCGGCGATGAGGCGGCGATCCTTGTTCCCCGGAGTCAAGCGCTGGACACGGATGGCGTCCTGCGGGCTCTTGAGTGCGGAGGGCCGCTGCCTTCAGGGAAGGTCGATCTTGGCGCCCTGCTGCGGGAGATGGCGACACCGGACGCTGCGGCTCAGGGGCTCTGTTTCCTGTACACGTTCGCTCAGGGCATGACGGATATCGGCAGTTCGCTCTACTTCTCCATCGACGTGCTCCATGAAGTGCTCGCCGTCATGTCCGCCGACTGGGACCCTCCTTCCTTCGGCATCGGTCCTGCTGAGTTCGACTTCGCGGATCGCTACGTGGCGTTCCTGGTGCGCAATGATTTGGCCCGGGTCGATTACGCCGCATGGCGTCAGTCCGCACTCGAGCACCACATGGTCGGGAAGATCATTGCGCCGCTCACGGCTCGTGGTCGGGCAGTCCGAGATGCGATCAATGAGGCCGACGAGCGCCTACCCGCCAGCGAGGATGATCCGTCGCTGCAGCCCTACTCGCGGGCCATAGTGGAGCGCTTCGTCCAGATGATCTACAACCCCGGCGTCGTTGACGAAGTGGCCATCCGTCAGCGGCGGATCGAGCTCGTGCGCGCCACTCTGGCCTAGGCGCACGGGCCATGCCACGGTCGGCAGCCTCCGCTGCTCTGGCGACATTCCCGATTCGGCGGGGCAAGCGCAGCAAGGGGAAACGCATGAAAGAGTGTGCGGTGTAGGGCTACCGTAGGTCCTGTCTCGAACACTTGTTCGAAGAGGGGTGAGCGAGCATGAGCAGCGATAGCAACATCGAGTGGACCGACGTGACCTGGAATCCTGTCACGGGATGCGATCGCGTGGCGGCCGGATGCGACAACTGCTACGCGATGGCCTTGGCGAAGCGACTGAAGGCAATGGGTGCAGAGAAGTACCAGAACGACGGCGATCCGCGCACGTCCGGCCCCGGATTCGACGTCACGACCCACCCGGCATCTCTCGCGCAGCCCTACAAGTGGCGGACGCCCAAGGTGGTATTCGTGAACTCCATGAGCGACTTGTTCCACGCCCGCGTCCCGCTGAGTTTTGTCCGCGACATCTTTGACGTGATCCGCGAGACCCCGCAGCACACCTACCAGGCGCTCACCAAGCGAGCCCACCGGATGGCGCGCTTCGCTGACCGTCTCGACTGGCCGGACAACCTTTGGATGGGCGTGTCTGTCGAGTCAACGGAAGCGTTGGACCGCATCGACTACTTGCGCGCCACTCCGGCGATGGTGCGGTTCCTTTCGTGCGAGCCCCTCATCACAGCTCTTCCCGGGATGGACCTTCGGAGCATCGACTGGGTCATCGCGGGCGGAGAGTCAGGCCCGAGGGCCAGGCCCATGGATCCGGAATGGGTGCTCGACGTCCGCGACCAGTGCCTCCGCGCTGGCGTCGCCTTCTTCTTCAAGCAATGGGGCGGCCGCACCCCGAAGGCCAACGGCCGGGACCTCGAGGGGCGCACCTGGGACCAGATGCCGGAACTGGCGCTCGCTTAGGCCTTGCGGATGACGTGCTTGTGGGGCTTGGCACCCTTCTGTGCGAACTCCACCTCGCCGTCCTTCACGAGTTGCCTAAGCGCGGCCGAGAATGTGGTCTCGCGCGCCTCGCCGTAGACGTCACCGAAGATCTTGGTGGTGTTCTGGACAACGGCGTGCGACTTGCCATCGGCGACGAGGTCCCGAATGTTGTCGGCGATAACGGACAGCGCCCTCTTCTTCTCAGCCTCGATCTGATCGCCGACGGTGTCGATGCTGAACAGCATCGCGGACTCGGCGTCCTCGTCGGGTCCGAGCGCCTCCAGCCACTTTTCGCGAGCCACCGAGGCGGCATTGCCAAACACCCACAAGCCGTGGGGATCGGCGGTAAGGAAGATCAGGTGGTAGACCGGCTGGTGATGCGGTTGTCGCCGGACCGGCGCCACTGCCCAGTTCAGACGACCCCCAGACAGACGACGCGCGTACTCGACAGCGACGACCTCGGCTGCGGACTCCCAATCCTTGCCTCCCGAGGCGACGTGCTCATTGAGCGCGACGTCGCGCCACCACTCACCCCCGCACATGATGTCGGCCGCCGCGACCCCACCCAGGTCAAGCTGGCCCTTCTTGTACTGGCCTCCCGCGCGACGGATCAAGTCAGCGCTGAAGTTGAGCAGCACTTCTGTTCGCGGCCAGTCGCGTCGCCGCCTCAAGACGTCGTCGAGCGTCTCGAACGGTAGGTTGACGCCACACGGGTCTAGGAACAGGAAGAGACTCGCACCATTGGCCAGCGAGACCGCCTCGTCGAGGTAGTCTCCGCACTCGCCGTTGCGGGTCTCGATCCTGATGCCGTTGGCCCGGTACTGGTCTGCCACCTCGTCGAGGACTTTGTAGTCCCTGCGCGACTTCTCTACCAAGAAGATGTCGATCTGCGTGGTGTTCCTCAACTTCTGGGCGTGCAGCATGATCGTCTCGGCGGAGGCGGCGCTTCCGTTGTCGTACCTGCCACGCCCGGCGAACCCGTCCACGATGACCGCCCTCTTCGGCGTGAGCCTGCTGGCGGTCATTGCTGCGTAGCGGATTACGTACTGGTCGAGGATCCGGTGCTTAAACACTGACTGCGGCTGAGGGCCGACGAGCAGCCCTGCAGCGGTGCCGGTAGCCATGAGGATTCCCCCGTCCCGAGGCGCGATATCGAGGAGCATGGTATCGACTGACCTGGGCAGGAGTGTCCGGTTTCACACGACCACAAGGGGACGTGAACTCACAAATGTGAGTTCACTGCTGCGAAGCCGCGGGAGATCCCGTCGAGGACGACGTGCAGGCGGTGGCCGCCGGGCATGGTTGCGTCGACGAACGGCGTGGAGCGGTCCAGACGCCGCCCCGACGCCTTGAGCATCCGCTCGACGAGCTCATCGACCTGCTGGGGGCTCAGCACCAGGTTCGTCAGCTCGTGGCGGCCGTGCCGGGCCACGAAGACCCGCGCGGGGTCGTTGATCCACAGCTCCTCGACGTCCGGGTCGTCCAGGAACGGCTGCAGCGGACCGAAGCCGGAGACGCGGGCGACCAGCTCCCCCACCAGCGCCCGCGGGTCGGGGACCGGCAGCACCGCCCCGGTCAGGGACAGCTCGTCGTGGGCGCGCACCAGCGACTCGGCGATGCGGCGTACGACGGCGGTGTCGCGCTGCGGGTCCACACCTTCGCGCCGCACCGCCTCGCGGACCTGCGCGTCGAGGTGCTCGACGAACGGGCCGGCGAGCTGCGCGTCAGCAGTGCCGTCGATGGATGGTGCGATCCCCATGGCCGGATTCCGTTCCCGAGTGTGGACTCCAGTGCCCGCACCCTACGACGCGCGCGGGCCACCTGAACAGAGCCTGTCGACAGCCTGTGGAGAACAGCCTGCTCACGCAGCCAATCCAAGAACTGCCGGTACGGACGTTGTTCGCGGTGAACTCGCGGTAACCCCGGAAGCGACCGTGATCGTCGACGGCGGCGGGGGAACCCTGTATTTCAGCGACTTCGATCACGGGAAGTGGCGGCTCATCCTCATGACACAGGCCGAACTCACATGCGGGTTCGCGCACCGCTCCAAGGTGCCCGGCGCCCTTGCCGGAGCGGTCCGCTCTCTGTGGGGCAGCGACACAGCGGCACACATGCCGGCCGAGGTCGCCGTTCAGCTGCACCAGTCCGCGTTGGTGACCTTGGTTCCGCAAGCAACGAGCCTCCATGGGACCTTGAGGCTCTTGGCCTGCCCGTTGTCGGTGTAATCGACGGTGAAGCTCGAAAGGATGAGCCCGCTCGCCGGGACCTTCAGAACGACGACGAGGGTGTCGAAGGCTGCGGTTTCGAAGTGGATGCCGTGGCAGCCTTGAGTCACTGCGCGACCTGCGACGCCGTGGGTGAAGTCGCCTCGGAACTGAATCTCGCGCCAGTGGCCCGGGTAGCCCTTGGTGCTCCCGATGGGCTCCCAGGAGTCGCGGCTGCCCTCGTGGCGGTCTGACGCGTTGGGGACGTGGCGCCAGCAGGTGTCGACGTCGGCGGGCGCGCCGACCGCGGTGGAGGGGCGAATGTCACGCAGGACGATCTTGTCGCCACTGGCGTTTCGGCACGGAAGAAATCCACCGAAGCTCGCGTACCAGGTGCTTTGTGCATGCTTAGGCGCCCAGATGCTTTGCGCGCCTGCGCCGCCCACCAGCGAAAGCGGGCCCTTACCGTCGTCGACAGCCGCGGCTGGCTTCGAGGTGTTGTTGCCGCATCCTGCCGTGAGCATACGGGCGCAGGCGGCAGCCGCGGCTGCCGCCCGCGCGGAGAGGATCCCCATGGTGTTCCTTGTGCTTCCGGGTCGTTCAGCCGTTCTTGTCCATAACCTTCCCCGCGACCGCAGGCACGTCGCCGCCGCTACCGCACAGATGGTGACCCTTCTGCTTGATGCGGTAGCTGATCTCAGCGTGGGAGGAGTATGAGCGGTCGATGCTGAGGTCGGTGCCGAGGACGCCAGCGAACTTCCGGCACACTAGGGCACCTCGATGCTCGCGGAGCCCTTGGCGGGAGGTTCGTCGAGGATCCACCGACGCTTGAGTGGACGTGCTTCCACGTGCTCGCTGAGTACGCCCGACACGCTGGCCAGTTCGATGTCGTCGCCGAGATCGCGGCTGTGGAGAACCGCTGGAGCCCGCCGGCTCAAGCGGCGCGGTAGTGACCCGGCTGCTGCGCCGTGTAGTCGTAGCAGTTGTTTGTCGCGTCGGCGGGAGCGGGCGCGACCCGGATGAGCTTGCGCGGCACCGCGTAGCGGCGCAGTAGCCGGCAGTCCCAGGCGTCCTGGGTCGCGAGCAACACCCGCCAGTGGTGGTGCCGGCGGCCGATGATGACGCGGGCCTCGCCCCAGTGGCCCCCGCAGGGCGAGCCGACGCCGGCGGCGAAGCGGTTGCTGGTGTAGGCGATCACGTGCACCTCGGCGGCCTCGGTGTCACAGGTGGCGGTCGTGGTGCGGGCGGCCAGGCCCTCGCGCCCGACGTACCTCCTGAAGGAGCGGGGTGTGTCCTGGAGGCGGGCGGCCACGTCGGCCGGCCCGGCGATCGCAGCGCCCAGGCCCGGCACGTCGGTGTCGTGGAAGGTCGTCATGCGCACCGTCTCCCGCGCCAGCGCCGGGTCGGTCGGTGCGAACAGCGCGAGGACGAGCAGCCCGGTGATCAGCCCGATGATCAGGCCGATGAGCGGGGGCAGGCGGAGGCGAGCTGGCGGGATCGGCGGCATGGAGTGCTCCTTCCGAGACGATGACTCCGGATCCAGCATGCCCTGCCGATGAGGAACAGCGTGGAAACTCCGGACGTCAACCAGCCGGTGCGGCTGCGCTCAGCGGAGGGGACCGAGTACGCAAGCCGCGTCGAGGGACTCGACGGCGATGCGCTGACCCTCGCGCGCCCCTTCGCCCTGCCCCTCGACACCACCCTCGACGACGGCGCGCCGTTCGACGTGCTGTGGACCGCGGCGACAGGGCTCTACGAGCTGCCCTCGCGGGTCACCGAGCGCACCGTCGACGGACGGGTGCCGGTCTGGCACGCCGCACCCACCGGGCCGGTACGGCGCACCAACCGCCGCGAGCACATCCGGGTCAACGTCGCGGTCCCGATCACGGTGCAGTGCGAGGCCACCGAGGTGACCGGGTCACTGGCCGACCTCAGCGAGGCCGGGCTGCGCCTGCAGGCCGAGCGCTCGCTGCTCCCCGAGGAGCTGCCGGTGAGCGTGCACGTGACGTTCGCCGTCGCGGGCCAGGAGTTCGACCTCGGCGGCACCCTGCTGCGCAGTACGCCGAAGGGCTCCTCCACCGAGCTCGTCATCACCCTGCCCAGCGACGGCGCCACCGCGACCGCCCTGCGGCGCGCGGTGTTCGCCGAGCAGGTCAGGGCCCGCCAGCTGAGCTAGCCGTCGCCGGCGCCCAGGACAGGCGCCAGCCAGGCGCTCAGGACAGGCGCAGGGTGCCGGCGAACCAGGCGTTGGTCCAGATCGCCTCCTTGCGCACCCGGGCACCCGGGAACGGCGCATGGATGATGATCCGGCGACCGTGGCTCCANCCGTCGAAGATGCCGACGTGNTAGACGTGGCCTCCGCTGACGAAGAACACCAGGTCGCCGCGACGCATCCGCGAGCGCGGGATGTGGCGCACAGCGCCGGACTGGGCCGCCGCCGTACGCGGCAGGTGCAGGCCGGCGACGCGGAAGGCGTAGAGCATCAGGCCCGAGCAGTCGAACGCGCCCGGGCCGGCGGCGCCGTACCGGTAGGGGTCGCCCTGCTGGCGTCCGGCCACCGTGAGGGCTCGGGAGACCTCGTGGTTGCGGCGCACCATGCGGCGGCGCAGCACCATGCGGTGACGCTCGCGCTTGGTGAGCCGGAAGTGGTCGGCTGGCACCGTGGTCGAGGAGGTGGCCGTGGTGGCACTCGTGCTGTCGATCGAGGCCTGGGCACCGGTCGGGCTGAGCGCAAGAAGGCCGACGGAGGCGGCTGCGGCCATGCTGGTTCGAATGAAATTGGGCATGCGAAGGTGTCCTTCCCACGCCTGCGAGGTGAGCTGTCGGGTTCGGACGAGAAGGTGTCCGGCCGGGCCTCCTGGGTTACAGGTGGATCGGCTTCACCCCGAGTGACCGCCCCGGGCCCCCGAAGGCACCGGTGCTGTCACGGAAGGATTGGGTCCCCCGCTCCTGCCCCTGGTTTCGTGCTGTGGAACGGCTCCGGAAGGGACAGGACTCGGCGTGTCCGGAACCGCTGCTTGCTTGTGCGAGCGGCGTGACCGTAAGCAGAACGACGCGTGAAAATCCAACCACCGGTCAGGTTTCGGCGTGGTCCCGGTCACGTTCGAGCGTGGGATCCACCGCGGGTTGAGAGCAGCCTCACAGGCTCACGGGGTCTCCGGAGGCCACGACGCCGACCAGGTCCGCCACCGAGTCGAGCACCTTGGTGGGCCGGTAGGGGAACCGCTCGACGTGCTCGGATCGGGTCGATCCGGTCAGCACCAGGAACGTCCGCAGCCCCGCCTCCAGGCCGCTGATCACGTCGGTGTCCATCCGGTCGCCCACCATCGCGGTGGTCTCGGAGTGCGCCTCGATCCGGTTGAGCGCCGAGCGCATCATCAGCGGGTTCGGCTTGCCGATGAAGTAGGGCTTGCGGCCGGTCGCGGTCGAGATCAGCGCCGCCACCGATCCCGTCGCCGGCAGGGTGCCGTGCTGCGAGGGCCCCGACGGGTCGGGGTTGGTGGCGATGAACCGCGCACCGCCCTCGATGAGCCGGATNGCACGGGTGATCGCCTCGAAGGAGTAGGTGCGGGTCTCCCCCANCACCACGTAGTCGGGGTGCCGGTCGGTCATGACGTAGCCGACNTCGTGCAGTGCCGTGGTCAGGCCGGCCTCGCCGACGACGTACGCCGAACCGCCGGGCCGCTGGTCGGCGAGGAACTTCGCTGTCGCNAGCGCCGAGGTCCAGATGGCCTCCTCGGGTACGTCGATGCCGCTGCCGAGCANCCGCGCGCGCAGGTCGCGCGGGGTGAAGATCGAGTTGTTCGTCAGCACCAGGAAGCGGCGACCCGAGGCCTTGAGCGCGGCGATGAAGTCCGCGGCGCCCGGCAGCGGCACCTCCTCATGGACCAGCACACCGTCCATGTCGGTCAGCCAGCTCTCGATCGGGCGGGCGGGCGAAGCGGTCGTCATGGCCCCATCCTGTCGNATCAGGGTGCGCCGAAGAGGTCGCCGTACTCCTGGACGCGGTCGAGGACCTGCTCGAAGCCGAGCTGCTCGAGGCCGAGCGGATCCTCGGCGCCCTGTTCCACCTCGGCCCAGCTCACCGGCGCGGCGACCGTCGGCCGCTCGCGACCGCGCAGCGAGTAGGGGCACACGGTGGTCTTGGAGCCGGCGTTCTGCGACCAGTCGAGGAACACCTTGCCGGTGCGCTTGGCCTTGGTCATGGTGGCGGTCACCAGCTTCGGATGCTCGGCCTGGAGCTGCTCGGCGACCTCCTTGGCCAGCGCTGACGACTCGTCGCTGGGCAGCGCTGACCGGAGCCGGGCGTAGAGGTGCAGGCCCTTGCTGCCGCTGAGCACCGGGGTGCTCACCAGGCCGCGCGCGTCCAGCAGGTCGCGGGCCATCAACGCCACCTGGCAGCACTCGTGCAGCCCGGCCGGCTCGCCGGGGTCGAGGTCGATCACGATCCGGTCGGCCCCGCGCGGCTCGCCGTCATCGTCGACGGTCCACTGGTGCACGTGCAGCTCCAGCGCGGCCAGGTTCACCAGCCAGGTGAGTGTGGCGAGGTCGTCGACGATCGGGAACGTCAGCGTGCCGTCCTTGCCGGATCCGCTGCGCGAGCCCGTGGTCGGGACCGTGACGGTACGCACCCAGCTCGGCGTGCCGGCCGGGGCGTTCTTCTCGAAGAAGCTCTGGTCGGCCACGCCGTGCGGCCAGCGCACGCGCGTCACCGCTCGGTCGTGCAGCTGCGGCAGCAGGACCGGCGCGATGCTGGCGTAGTAGTGCAGCACCTCGCCCTTGGTGGTGCCGGTGCGGGGATAGAGCACCTTGTCCAGGTTGCTCACCGTCAGCGTGCGGCCCTCGACCTCGACCCTGACCTCGCTCACCGGCGCACCGCCTTCATCGGCCGATCGCGATCACCGGCACGGCAGCCGGGTCCAGGCGCCGCATCAGCGTGCGCAGGAAGCCGCGCGGCGCGCTCACGCAGCCGGCGGTGGCACCGCGGCCGTTGACGTGCAGGAAGATGCCGGCTCCGCGATGCCGCACCTGCTCGTGGTTGTAGTCGAGCACGACCGCGTACTCGTACTGCCGCGGGAAGTCCGCCAGGCGCTCGGAGCCGTTCGCGTCACTGAGCGGCAGCCACCAGCGGAAGCCGCCCTGCGACCTGTTGCGATAGCGGTTGTAGAACCGCGAGGCGTTGTCCTCCACCCAGTAGTCCCCCGCCCGGATCTGCCGGTAGGGCAGCCGCCACCCCGCCGCGCGCGGGTGGGTGCCGAAGGAGGAGACCAGCCCGTAGGTGCCCAGCGGCGTCGCCCCGGTGCCCTGACGACGCCGGTCACCGGCCACCAGGCCGCCGTACCCGATCCGGCCGTCGGGGGTCCTCAGCGTCCGGACCCACCCGCCGTCGCGCAGCCGCCACAGGCTCACCACCGCGTGGTAGCCGCTGGTGTGGTCGACGGTGACGACCTCGGTGGTGCCCGCACGCAGCTGTACGGCGACACCGCCCAGGGTCAGCGTCGCGGCATCGGCGGGCGGCGCAGCCACCAGGGTCGCCACCAGGAGCACCGCTGCCACCAGCGGGCCGAGCGCGCGACTCACAGCAGGTCCTTCGGCGCCAGGTCCGCGCGCACGCCCTGGTACGACGGCTGGCGCAGCCGAGCGCCCGCCGCCAGGCCCGTGCCCTGGCCGTGCGTCTCGATCTCCACCACCAGCAGGGGCCGGGTCCAGAACGTCCCCCTGAGGTCCTCCCGCGGCACCTCGTCGGCGAACGGGCTCCCCGCCGCCGCCAGCAGCAGCTCCTTGAGCAACACGCTCTGCTGCCGCCCGATCCCACTGCCCACCCGGCCACGGTAGAGCAGGCCCTCGGGCGTCGGCTCCCCCACCAGCAGCGCCGCCAGCCGGTCGGTCGTGCCCTCCTGCGGCCGCCAGCCGCCCACGACGTAGGAACCACGGAACCGATGGGGGAACTTCAGCCATGCGCTGCTCCGTACCCCGGGCAGGTACAGCGCATCGCGGCGCTTGCTCACGATGCCCTCCAGTCCCTGCGCGCGGGTGGCGTCGAAGAGCATCCGGCCGTCGTCGTAGGTCGGCGGCACCTGCCAGCCGCCGAGCGCTCCCTCGGCCTGCAACCGCTCCAGGACCGCGCGCCGCCCGGTCCACGGCGTACCGGTGAGGTCCTCGCCGTCCAGACGCAGCACGTCGAAGACCATGTACGTCGCCGGCCGCGCCGCGGCATACCGCGCCGCCTTGCGCCGGTCCCGCAGGTGCATCCGCTCGCCCAGGACCCGGAAGTCGGGCAGCCCGCGGTCGTTGAGCGCGATCACCTCGCCGTCCACCACCAGGTCGCGCCCGATGTCCTGCGCCAGCTCCGGCCAGGCGATCGTGGCGTCGTTGCCGTTGCGGGTCAGCAGCCTGCCCGCGCCCGAGGCCCCGGTGGTCGAGACTCCGGTGGTCGAGCTTGTCGAGACCCCGTCGTACACCGCGATCAGCCGGATGCCGTCCCACTTCACCTCGTGCACCCAGTCCGCGCCCTCCGGCACGTGGGTACCGGCAGTGGCGAGCATCGGGCGCATAGTGGCCATCATGCCGCGGTGACAACGGAGCCCGGGCCAGGAAGGATGGGGACATGCGAGCGATCTGGAAGGGCGCGGTGTCCTTCGGCCTGGTGAACGTGCCGGTCAAGCTGTACGCCGCCACCGAGTCCCACGACGTCTCCTTCCGCCAGGTGCACGTCAAGGACGGCGGTCGCATCCGCTACCAGCGGATCTGCAGCATCGACGGCGAGGAGGTGCCCTACTCCGAGATCGCCAAGGGCTATGAGACCGAGGACGGCGAGATGGTCGTCCTCACCGACGAGGACATGGCCGAGCTGCCGTCGTCCTCCTCACGCGAGATCGCGGTCGAGAAGTTCGTGCCGAGCGACCAGATCGACCCGATGCTGTTCGAGAAGTCCTACTACCTCGAGCCGGAGGCCAGCGGCGCCAAGCCGTACGCGCTGCTGCGCCAGGCGCTGCTGGACGCCGACCGGATGGCGGTGGTGACAGTGGCCCTACGGCAGCGGACCACCGTCGCCGTGCTGCGGGTGCGCTCCACCGAGGCCGGTGACGTGATCGTGCTGCAGACGATGATGTGGCCCGACGAGATCCGCGTGCCCGACTTCAAGGTCGAGGCCGGCGACGTCAAGGACGCCGAGGTGAAGATGGCGCACATGCTCGTCGAGACGCTCTCGGGCGACTTCGAGCCGACCGAGTTCGAGGACGACTACGCCGAGGCCGTCGAGACGCTCGTCAAGGCCAAGGTCGAGGGCGGCGAGGTCAAGCGCACCGCCACCTCGACCCCGACGTCGGGTGAGGTCGTCGACCTGCTCGCGGCGCTGCAGCGCTCGGTCGCCGCCGCCAAGCAGGCGCGCGGCGAGGACGTCCCCGAGGACGTTCCCGAGGACGCCGACGAGGAGAGCGCGGCGCCGACGAAGAAGGCCGCTGCGAAGAAGTCCGCCACCAAGAAGGAGCCGGCGAAGAAGGCGGCCGCCAAGAAGACGACCAAGAAGGCTGCCGCCAAGAAGGCGTCCTGACTCCCGCGGCGACGTCCGGCCCCGGCGTCGGCAGCGCGATCGGCGCGTGCGAGTCTGTGCGACCAGGGCCGCCTGCGCCCTCCAGCCCCATCGCCCGAGCGGAAGCGGACCGACGATGCATGAGACGACCGAACGACAGCAGCGGTTCGAGCAGGGCAAGGTGATGCTCGACGCGATCGACGGAGAGGCCGGGGCCAAGGTCATCGATGCGCTCGGGGACGTCTCCCCCGAGCTGGCCCATCAGGTGGTGGCGTGGGGCTTCGGCGAGATCTACTCGCGCCCAGTGCTGGAACCCCGCGACCGCCAGCTCGTCACGCTCGGGATGCTCACCGCGCTCGGGGGTTGCGAGCCGCAGCTCGAGGTGCACGTCAATGCCGCGCTGAACGTCGGGCTCACGCCTCAGCAGATCATCGAGGCGCTGCTGCACTCGGCCGTCTACTGCGGGTTCCCACGCGCCCTGAACGCCACCTTCACCGCGAAGAAGGTCTTCGCCGAGCGGGGGCTGCTGCCGGTCAGCTAGCGGCCTCGATGCCCCGCGGCCGGCGGCGTACGTCCGCCGCTCAGGCCAGCGAGGACACCCACGCCTCGTGGAGCGCGGCATAGCTGCCCTCGCCGCCGGCGACGAGGTCGGCCGGCGTCCCGTCCTCGATGATGCGACCGTGCTCCAGCACGAGCACCCGGTCGGCGATCTCGACGGTGGAGAGACGGTGGGCGATGATGAGCGCCGTCCGGCCGGCGAGCACGGTGCGCAGCGCCTGCTGCACCAACCGCTCGGAGGGGATGTCGAGCGAGGACGTGGCCTCGTCGAGGATGAGCACCGCCGGGTCGGCGAGGAACGCGCGGGCGAAGGCGATCAGCTGCCGCTGGCCCGCCGAGAGTCGAGCACCCTGATGCGAGACCGGGGTGTCGTACCCCTGCGGCATCGCGGCGATGAAGTCGTGAGCCCCCAGGGCCCGGGTCGCGGCCAGCACGTCGGCCATCGTCGCCTCGGGCCGGCCGAAGCGGATGTTGTCCCCGATGGTGCCGGTGAACAGGTAGTTCTCCTGCGTGACCATCACCACGCTGCGGCGCAGGTGGTCGCTGGTGAGTCGGCGCACGTCCACCCCGTCGAGCCGCACCGCACCCGCGACGGGGTCGTAGAAGCGGGTCGCCAGCTTCGCGATCGTGGTCTTGCCCGCGCCGGTCGTGCCGACCAGGGCCACTGTCTGTCCTGCGGGCACCAGCAGGTCCAGGTCCGGGATCACCGGACGGCCCGCGACGTACTCGAAGCGCACGCCGTCGAAGACCAGCTCGCCACGCGTTGAGGTCCGCTCCAGCGCGACCGGCTCGAGCGGCTCGGGTACGTCGGGCGCCTCGGCCAGGACGCCGGCGAGCTTGTCGAGAGCCGCCGCCGCCGACTGGAACGTGTTGTAGAACTGCGAGATGTCCTGCATCGGGTCGAAGAACTGGCGCAGGTAGAGCAGGAACGCGGCCAGCGTCCCCACGGTGAGGTGGCCGTGATAGGCGAGGTAGCCACCGAGGAGCAGGACCAGCCCGATGGTCAGGTTGCCGATGATCTTCACGCCGGGCATGAACCACGCCATCAGGCGGAAGGCCCGCAGGTTCGCGGCGCGATACCGGTCGTTGACGTCGTCGAAGATCTCCTGGTTGCGCGGCTCGCGCCGGAAGGCCTGCACCGCGCGGATGCCGCCCATCGACTCCACGAAGTGGACGATGACCAGGGCGACCTTCTCCCGGGTGAGCCGATAGGTCTTCGCCGACTCGCGACGGAACCAGAGCGTGAGCCAGGCCAGGAACGGGATGCTCAACAGCGCCACCAGGCCGAGCTCGACGTTGAGCACCAGGAGCAGGACCGTGGTGCCGACCAGGGTCAGTGCCGCGGTGATCAGCCCGTCGAAGCCGGTCTCGAGCATCTCGTAGATGTTCTCGATGTCCGAGGTCTGCCGCGAGATCACCCGACCGGAGGTGTAGGAGTCGTGGAACGCCGGCGAGAGTGCCTGGAAGTGCCGGAACACCCGGCTGCGCAGCTCGTAGAGGATGCTCTGCCCGATCCGGCCCGACCGGACCAGGAAGAGGTTGCGCGAGAGTGCCTGGGCGATGGTGGCCGCCGCGACGACGGTGACCACGACACCGAGGGTGTGGCCGTGCAGGTGACCGCCGGGGATGCCCTTGTCGATGCCGACCTTGACCAGGTACGGGATCGAGAGGCGGCTGGCGTTCTCGATGAGCACGACCAGCATCAGCCAGCCCAACGATCGGCGGTACGGCGTCAGCAGCTCGGTGAGCAGACGGCGCGCCGCACTACCGAGCCGGCCGGACTTGAGCCGCTCCGCCGCCTCGGCGCCGTCGGCCTCGAAGACGCCGCGCCAGGCCCGCTCGCGCTCGGCCCGCTCCAGCTGGTCGGGACTCAGGTTGGCCTGATCGCTCGTCGAGGTGCTCATGCGCCGACCTCCGCCCGCTCGCTGTCCTCGTCGGCCGCGAGCAGCGACCGGTACGCCGGCACCGTCGCGAGGAGCTCGCGATGCTCCCCCACGTGGGTGATCCGACCGTCCTGCAGCAACGCGACCCGGTCGGCCAGCAGGACCGTGGAGGCGCGATGGGCCACGATCAGCGCGGTGGTGCTGCCCAGGACCCGCGCCAGCGTCTCCTCGACCAGCTTCTCGGTGTGGACGTCGAGGGCGGAGAGGGTGTCGTCGAGGACCAGCACCCGGGGCCGCGCGAGGACGGCGCGCGCCAGCGCCAGCCGCTGCCGTTGACCGCCCGAGAGGGACATCCCCTGCTCCCCGATCCGGGTCTCCAGTCCCCAGGGCAGCTCCCGCACGAAGCCGGCCTGGGCGACATCGAGCGCCTCCTCGATCTCGGCGTCGGTGGCGTCGGGACGGCCGAGGGTGAGGTTCTCCCGCGCGGACATGGAGAACAGCGTCGGCTCCTCGAATGCCGTCGCGACGAGCGTGCGCAGGTGGGTCAGGTCCAGGTCGCGGACGTCGACGCCGTCGAGGGTGACCCGGCCGCCGGTGACGTCGTACAGGCGGGGCACGAGCGCGGTGAGGACCGTCTTGCCCGATCCGGTGGCTCCGACCAGGGCGACCGTCTCGCCGGGGCGGACGTCGAGGTCGACGCCGCGCAGGATCTCCTCCGTCGCGCCGTCGCCCTCGCCCGGCGCGGGCGGGAAGGCGAAGCGCACGGACTCGAAACGCAGGTGCCCGCGCGGGTCGGCGATGACCTGGGTCCCCGAGACGATCGCCGGCTCGGTGTCGAAGATCTCCAGGATGCGGGCGGCGGCGGTCATCGCCTCCTGGGCCATCGCGAGGATGACCCCCAGGCTCGAGACCGGCCACACGAGGGAGAGCAGCAGCGTGATGAAGGCTACGAGCTCCCCGGTCGTGATCAGGCCGTGGCCCACCCCGAGTGCGCCGAGCGCGAGCACGACCACCACGGCGGCGTTGGGGATCATCTCCAGGAACGTCCAGAAGCGCGCCGAGGTGCGAACCTTGTCGAGGTTGGTCTGGTGCAGGTGCTGCGCCTGCTCCTCGTAGCGTCGCGCGACGTGCTCGCTGCGGCCGAACGACTTGATCACCCGGATCGCGACGGCGCCCTCCTCGGCCAGCGTCGCCAGGTCGCCCTGCTGGTCCTGCACCTGTCGCGAGACCCGTGTGTAGCGCTTCTCGAAGCGCATCGAGAGCACGATGATCGGCACCGCGGCCGCCGCAACCACCAGGCCGAGGGGCCAGTACATCCGCAGCAGGACGGCGGTGACGATCACCAACTGCACGATGTTCATGATCAGGAACAGCATCCCGAAGCCGCTGAACCGGCGGATCTGGCTGAGGTCCTGGATCGCGCGGCTGAGCAGCTGACCCGAGCTCCACCGCGTGTGGAAGCTCATCGGCAGGCCCTGGAGCTTGGCGTAGAGGTCGCGCCGCATCGTGGTCTCGAGGCCGAGGACCGCGTTGGACTGCACCCAGCGGCGCACCCAGATCAAGAAGGCCTCGACACAACCGAGCCCCAGCGCCAGCAGCCCGAGGGGCAGCACGGGCCCGGTCTCGTGGTGGGCGATCGGGCCGTCGATCATGCGCTTGGTGACCAGCGGGATCACGATCGACATGACGACGCCGCCGAACGCGGCGATCGCCATCAGGGTGAGCGAGAGCCGGTAGGGCCGCAGATAGGGCGCCAGTCGGACGAGCGAGCGCAGGCCCGCCGGTGCCGGAGACGGGCTGGCGGCGGAGGCGGGAGCAGACATCGTTAGCAACGATAACGGTTTACCTCCGCGGGGGCGAATGGATTCGCCCGCGCGGGGTGGGCCGAGCGCTCCTGCAGCGGGGTGCTGCAGGAGGACGCTCGGCGTGGGTCCTACAGCAGGGTGCTACAGCAGGGTGCGCAGCGCCCTGACCGCGACCGAGAGTCGGGCCAGGTCGGCACCCTCGGCCAGCCCGATCTCGGCCAACGTCGCCGTCGCGCGCGCCAACCGCTCGTCGAAGTCCTCGGGCGTGCCGTCGAACTGCTGGGCGGTGAGCGCCGCGTGGACCGCGTGCAGGTCCTCGCGCAGCGAGGCACGGGCCATCGACTGCCACCGGTCGTCGCGCGGCAGGGCCACCACCCGGGCCAGCAGATCCGGCAGGCCGAGCCGTTCGCCGAGCTCGATGTGGGCGCGCAGCACCTCGGCCGGGTCATGGCCGCCGGTCAACGCCACCTCGATCACCCCGAGCAGCATCGAGGCCGGCTCCAGGGCGGCGATCTGCTCGGCGAGGTCGTCGGGTACACCGGCGCCGGTCAGCCGGTCGCGACGGTCGGCGAAGGCGTCGTACTCGGTGCCGGTCAGCAGCCCCGGCAGACGTCGCAGCGTCGCCGCGAACGGCTCCCCGTAGCGGGCCACCGCCTCGGTGCCGTCGGCGATGCGGCGCGCGACCAGCCAGCGCGTCATCCGCTCCACGAGCGTGCGCAGCGTGACCCGCATCCGGGTCTGCACCGCCGCGTCCACCCGGTGGTCGAGCTCCTCGATCCGCGAGCGCAGCGAGCTCCAGCCCACCAGGTCCCGAGCGACCAGGTTGGCCCGGACGAGCTCGGCGGTGCTCGCGCCGGTCTCGGCCGCCAGCCGGGGCCAGAACGTGGTGCCGGCACCGTTGACGGTCTCGTTGACCAGCTGGGTGACGATGATCTCGCGGCGCAGCGGGTGCGCCTCGAGCGCGGCGGCGAAGCGCTCGCGCACCAGCGAGGGGAAGTACGCCGGCAGCAGCGGGGCGACGTACTCCTCGTCAGGCAGCGTGGTCTCGATCAGCTCGCGGGCGAGCTCGATCTTGGTCCAGCTCATCAGGACCGCCGCCTCGGGGCTGGTCAGCGCACCGCCGGCGTCCAGGCGCCGCCGTACCTCCGCCGTCGACGGCAAGCCCTCGACCTCGCGGCTGAGGATCCCGCGCTCCTCCAACCAGGCCATCCACTCCTCGTGCACATGCAGCAGCGAGGCGCCGTTGGCGGCGGCGTTGGCGAGCGCGAGGTTCTGCTCGTCGTTGTCCCGCAGCACCAGCGTGGCGACCTCGTCGGTCATCTGGGCGAGGACGCGGTTGCGCTCCTCACGGTCCAGGTCACCGGCCCGGACGAGCCGGTCGAGCAGGATCTTGAGGTTGACCTCGTGGTCGGAGGTGTCGACGCCGGCCGAGTTGTCGATCGCGTCGGTGTTGATCCGTCCGCCCGCGCCGCCCGCGCCGTGCAGGGCGTACTCGACGCGGCCCGCCTGGGTGAGCCCGAGGTTGCCGCCCTCGCCGACGATCCGGGCGCGGATCTCGGCGCCGTTGACGCGCACGGCGTCGTTGGCCTTGTCACCGGCGGCCGAGTGCGGCTCGTCGCCGGCCTTGACGTAGGTGCCGATGCCGCCGTTCCACAGCAGGTCGACCGGCGCCTTGAGGATCGCGCTGACCAGCTCGGCCGGGGTGAGGGAGGTGACGGTGGCGGGCAGGCCGAGCGCGGTGCGGACCTCCGCGGAGATCGGCACCGACTTCAGCGTGCGGGAGTAGACCCCGCCGCCTCGGGAGATCAGCGAGCGGTCGTAGTCCTGCCAGCTCGAGCGNGGCACGGCGAAGAGCCGCTTGCGCTCCTCGAAGGANGTCTCGGCCTCCGGCGTCGGGTCCAGGAAGATGTCGCGGTGGTCGAAGGCGGCCACCAGGCGCAGGTGCCGGGAGAGCAGCATGCCGTTGCCGAACACGTCACCGGACATGTCGCCGATGCCGACGCAGGTGAAGTCCTCGCGCTGGCAGTCGACGCCGAGCTCGCGGAAGTGCCGCTGCACCGATACCCACGCCCCGCGGGCGGTGATGCCCATCGCCTTGTGGTCGTAGCCGACGGACCCGCCGGAGGCGAACGCGTCGCCGAGCCAGAAGCCGTACTGCGCGGCGACCTCGTTGGCCAGGTCGGAGAAGGTGGCGGTGCCCTTGTCGGCCGCGACCACGAGGTAGGAGTCGTCGCCGTCGTGGCGCACCACGTGCGCCGGTGGCACGTTCTCGCCGTCCACGAGGTTGTCGGTGACGTCGAGCAGTCCGGAGATGAAGGCGCGGTACGCCGTCGGCCCGTCGCCGCGCTTGGCCACGAAGCCGCCCTTGGCGCCCACCGGGACGATGACGGTGTTCTTCACCATCTGCGCCTTGACCAGGCCGAGGATCTCGGTGCGGTAGTCGTCGGTGCGGTCCGACCAGCGCAGGCCGCCGCGGGCCACCGGCCCGAACCGCAGGTGCACACCCTCGACCGAGGGCGAGTAGACGAAGATCTCGAACTCCGGTCGCGGCAGCGGCAGGTCCGGCAGCAGCGTGGGCTCGAGCTTGATGCTGAGCGCCCGCCCGGGACCCTCGGCCACGGCGGGCACGAACCAGTTGGTCCGCAAGGTGGCCTGGATGTGGGTGACGTAGGAGCGCAGGATGCGGTCCTGGTCGAGGCTGGCGACGTCGTCCAGGGCGGCCATGATCCGGTCGGCGATGGCGTCCTCGCGCTGCTGTCGCTCCTGCGGCCCACCGGCGCCNTCGGGGTCGAAGCGCTCCCGGAACAGCTCNACGAGCAGCCGGGTGATCGGCACGTTGGTCCGCAAGGTCGCCGCGATCGTCCGCTGGGAGTACGGCGTCCCGCCCTGCTGCAGGTAGCGGGCATAGGCACGCAGCACCATGACCTCGCGATGGTCGATGCCGGCGGCCAGGACGAGCGTGTTGAACCCGTCGACCTCGCCGGTGCCGTCCCACATGCCCAGCAGCGCGGCGCAGAAGCGGTCGTGCGACGCCTCGTCGAGGAGGCCGCCCTCGCCTGCGTAGCGCAGCCCGAAGTCGTAGACGTGGGTGGGCTCCTCGGTGCCGGTGAGCTCATAGGGCCGCTCGTCGGTCACCTCCACCCCCATGCTGGTCAGCATCGGCAGAACGTGTGACAGCGACAACGGCGGACCGACGCGGTACACCTTGAGCCGGGCCTCCTCGTCCGTCGCCCGCTCGGGGCGGTAGACCGCCAGGTCGAGCCCCTCGCTCGGGCCCTCCCCACGGGCGAGAGCGTCCAGCCGCGCCAGGTCGGCCGCGCCGGAGGCGGCGTCGAAGTCCGCCTCGTAGGCAGCCGGGAACGCGGTGAGGAAGCGCCGCAGGCGCTCGTCGTACCCCTGGTGGAGGGCGACGGCGAGGTCGTCGCGCCAGCTGCGCGACGCCGCCGCGAGCCGCCGCTCCAGATCCGGTACGTCGATCTCCACCGGCTTGCTCACGTGCACCACGAACTGCACGCGTGCGGTCGTCGACTGCCCGATCCTGACGAAGAACTCGACGTCGGTGGCCTCGAAGCGCTCGCTCAGGATCTGCGCGAACCGCTCGCGGACGGCGGTGGTGTAGCGGTCGCGCGGCAGCCACACCAGCACCGAGACGTAACGGCCGTAGGTGTCGGGGCGCGCCACCACGCGCAGGGTGCGGCGCTCGCGGGCCGCGAGACCCGTCTCGGCCATCGAGGCCAGCTCGTCGACGCCGGCGTAGAAGAGCTCGTCGTGCGGGTAGGTGTCGAGGGTCTCCAGGAGCGTCTGCCCCGCGTGGCTGTCGGCGGTGAAGCCGCTGCGCGCGAGCACCGCCTCCGCCTTCTCCCGCAGCACGGGGACGCGGACGACCGGCTCGGTGTAGGCGGTGGAGGTGAACAGCCCGAGGAACAGCCGCTCCCCCACGACCTGGCCGTCGGCGTCGAACAGCTTGATGCCGACGTGGTCGAGGTAGGCCGGGGTGACGATGGTGGAGCGGGAGTTCGCCTTCGCGAGCACCAGGACGGTTCGCTCGGGGGCGTGCTCGCCGACGAGCGGAGGCATGCGGCCGGCGTCGGGGCCCTGCGGCGGGTCGTTGCGCAGGATGCCCAGGCCGGTGCCGGCGACGCCGCGCAGGAACTCGGGTGCGCCGGGCGTCCCCTCCAGCCGGTACTCGCGCGAGCCCAAGAAGGTGAACCGGCCCTCCGCCATCCACTCCAGCAGCGCCGCCGCCTCCTGCGCCTCGTGGCTCGAGATNCCGGCCGGCGGGTCNCTGCGCANCGACGCCGCTGTCTCACGGACGCGGCCGAGCATCTTGGCGGTGTCCTCGACGGCCTCGCGGACGTCCTCCAGCACCCGCTGGAGGTCGGCGACGACCTGCGCCACGTCGCCGTCGGCGACCGGGTCGGTCTCCACGTGCATCCACGACTCCCGGATCGCTCCGGGTGCAGGCGGCGAGGCGGCGTCGCGGACCGGCTCCACATGCTTGAGGGCACCGGTGACGTCGCGCACGACCTCGAAGACGGGGTGGATGACCAGGTGCACGTCGCGGCGCTCGCGGGCCAGCTCCATCGTGACCGAGTCGACCAGATACGGCATGTCGTCCACGACGACCTCCACGACGCTGCGGCCGCCGGCGCTCCACCCCTCCTCGTCGGCCGTCGGGGTCAGGACCCGGACCCGGGCCGTGCCCGGCACCCGTGTGCTCGCGAGCTCGCGGTGGGAGTCGAGGGCGCCCTGCAGGTCGGCNGGNCTTCGGGTGTCGACCTCCTCGCGGGCGACGTGGCGGACATAGGCGTCGAGAAGCTGCGTCGTCGTTGACACGGGTCCGACATTAGACCCGCGCGTGACCGACGCCACAGCCGGGTCCGTACCGGCATGATGTCGCCATGAGCACCACGGTGACCCTCGACATGAACTACGACGCGCCGCTCGCCGCGGTGACGGCGATGCTCGCCGACCCGGCCTTCCGCGAGGAGGTGTGCGAGGCGCAGCACGCGACCAGCCGGACCGTCTCCATCAGCGGCATCCCCGGCACCGTGGACATCCGCTTCAGCCAGCAGACCGAGGGCATCCCCGGCTTCGCGAAGAAGTTCGTCGGCTCGAGCATCAGCGTGACCCAGCACGAGACCTGGTCCTCGGCCACGGCCGCCACCATCGACATCGACGCCGGCCTCCCGATCGCCGACATCAAAGGCTCGGTCGCCGTCACCGAGCGCGGCACCACCACGGTGGAGACCGTCACCCTGCAGGTCACCGTCAAGGTGCCCTTGGTGGGCGGGAAGCTGGAGGGCCTGGTCGCCGAGATGATGCGCAAGGCCCTGCAGAAGGAGTACGCCGTCGGGAAGCGCTACCTCGCCCGCTGACACAGCAGCGGCGGGACGGCCGCCCGCCCACCGGCAGGTCGGGCGCCCGCCGGGGCGCCGCAGGAGCGCTGCCGGACGACGCGCCGACGAAGTCGCCGCGCGGCGGTAGGCCTGCTCCCAGGCGCCCAGGGCGGGCGGCTGATCGCCCACCGGCGGGACGGGCGCCCGCCGGGGCACCGCAGGAGCGCTGCCGGACGACGCGCCGACGAAGTCGCCGCGCGGCGGGAGGCCTGCTCCCAGGCGCCCAGGGCGGGCGGCTGGCCCGCCGGCCCGCTGGCCCGCCGGCCGGCGACGCGCCCCGGCGCACTCACCCGAGTAGGTCCGGGACCTCCTGCGTCGCGAACCAGCCGAGATCCTCATCAGGGTCGGCACCGGCCGGCCGNTCGCGGAGGTCGGCGTGCACCGCCACCACATCGCCCCAGTCCGCCGGCGCGACATCGGTGTCGACCACGACGACCACCCGCCGACCCGACCCGGCGCCCAGCAGAGCTGCGGAGGCGTCGGCGGCCGACATGAGGGCGGCGTACTCGCCCTCCTCGGTGTCATCCGGGGCCTCGAAGCCCTCCTCGAACGCGTCCGCCGGGATGAGCCCGTCGGCGACCCAGCGACGCAGCCCCTCGATGGTGGCCGGCACGTAGACCCGCGTCATCCGTCACCCGTGCGCTTGCGGCCCCGCGGGGCCTGGTGCCGACCACCGCTGGCGGTGTCGCGCAGCTCCTCCAGCGCCTCGAGCAGGCACTGGCCGAGCACGTCGGCATCGGGCACGAGATCGCGGTCGGCGGTGATGCCGAAGAAGACCCGGCCGTCGTAGGAGGTGACGCCGACCGCCAGCGCCTGGCCCGGCAGCAGCGGGTTGACGGGGTAGCTGGCCACCAGCGTCGCGCCCGCGGCATAGCGGGGGGCCTGTGGTCCGGGCACATTGGTGACGCTGAGCTGGAAGCCGTGCGGATCGGCCTCGGCGGCGACCCGTGAGCCGACGGCGTGGAACGTGGTGGGCGCGAAGCCGGTGATGCCGGCCAGGTGCGCGGCCGGTACGGCGCGGCCGGTCTGCTTGTGCGTCTCGAAGGAGTACGAGACCTGGTGCAGCCGCACCACNGGGCTCGCCTCGCCGACGGGCAGATCGACGTAGTGCGCGGTGACGGGGGCNCCGAGCGAGGTGTTCTCCAGGAGGTCGTCGTTGACGCTGATCGGCACCAGCGCCCGCACCTGGCGAAGTCCCGACAGCGACTCCCCGCGGGTCATCAGCCAGGCGCGCAGGCCGCCGGCGACGACGGCGAGGACCACGTCGTTGACGCTGCCGCCGTGGGTCTCGCGGATGGTGCGGTAGTCGGCCAGTGAGGTCTCGAGGGTCACGATGAGCCGCTGCTGCGACAGCTGCCCGGCCAGCGGGGTGGCACGATCCTGGCGACGGCCGAGGAGGGCCTCGGCGACGACGCGAGCACGGCCGGCGGTGGCGCCGGCCAGGTGCCACAGCGTCCCACCGGTGCGTTGCGCGGTCGAGGAGAGCGTGTCGACGTCGGTCAGCGTGTCCTTGACCGCCCCGAGGACCAGCGACGTACCCGAGGAACGACGCGGGGTCCAGGCGTCCTCGCCCAGGGGGCGTGCCTCGGGACTGACGTCGAGGAGCAACTGGCCGAGGTCGACGGTGTCGACCCCGTCCACCAGCGCCTGGTGCACACGGGTCAGCAGCGCGACCCGGCCCTCGGCGAGCCCCTCGACGTAGTACATCTCCCACAGCGGCCGGGTGCGGTCCAGCGGGCGGGCGATGATCCGGCCGACGAGGTCGCGCAGCTGATCCAGCGAGCCCGGGCGCGGGACGGCGGAGCGCCGGACGTGGTACTCCAGGTCGAACCGGTGGTCGTCGACCCACACCGGGTTCGCGAGCCGGCCCGGCACGACCTGCACGCGCTGGCGGTAGCGCGGCACGAACGAGAGTCGGTCGGCCACCAGCCTGAGCAGCGTGTCGTAGTCGAAGCCGCTCTCCCCCGGGTCGAGGATCTCGATGCTGGCCAGGTTGTGCGGAGCGGTCGCCGTCTCCCGCGTCAGGAAGGCTACGTCGCGCGCGGACAGCCGGTCGCCCATCCTCCGCCTCCTTCTCAGCAACCTCTTTGGTTGCCATGGAATTGTGGCAGACATGCGACGACTGACGGCGATCCTGGCCGTGCTGCTCGGCACGGTCTTCGTCCTGACGGCATGTGGTTCCGGGGGGAACGGCGCGGCCACCGATTCCGGCGCCGGATCAGGCTCGAAGAAGCCCGTCGTCATCGACATCACGTTCAGCGGCGACAACGTCACCCCCAACGGTGAACGGGTGAAGGTGGCTCGCGGCCAGAAGGTGGAGTTCCTGGTCAAGGCGGATGCCGCCGGCCAGATCCACGTGCACTCCACGCCGGAGAAGCAGCTGTCCTACAGCGCCGGCACGACCGAGATCCAGGTCGGCTCGTTCTCGCAGCCGGGCCTCATCGAGGTCGAGTCGCACGCGCTGAACAAGACGATCGTCCAGCTCGAGGTCCAGTGACCTGTGGGAGGTGACACGACGTCGCTCGCGCACGGGATCGGCGGCCGACAGGACCTGCCTGTCCCGCTCGAGACGGCGATCCTGGCCGCCGTCGCGGCCCTGCTGATCAGCTTCGCCGTCCTCGCGTGGACGGTACGCCGGGCCGACGCTGCCCGGCTCCCCGAGCGCGATCCGGTGGTCGAGCCTGGTCCGGTCGTCGAGCGCGGTCCGGTCGTCGAGCGCGGTCCGGTCGTCGAGCCTGTCGAGACGCCCGGGCGCCCTGTCCCCCGCATCGAGCGCCTCGTCGACTCCCGCGGCTGGCGGGTCGGCTTGCGCGTGGTCGGGATGGTGCTGTTCGCCTACACCGTGATGGTCGCGGTCTTCGGCAAGGACCTCGAGATCAACCCGCTCTTCGGCATCTTCTACGTCTGGTGGTGGGTGGGCCTGGTGCCGTTCTCGCTGCTGTTCGGGCCGGCGTGGAAGGCGATCAGCCCGGTGCGCACGATCAATGCGGCCATCGAGCGGCTGCGTGGCGACGACCGCGGCCTCTATGAGTACGACGAGGGCCGCTGGGGCTACTGGCCCGCGATCATCGGTCTGGTGGCGTTCACCTGGATGGAGCTGGTCTACCCGCACAACTCCTACCTCGGGCCGGTCCGGCTGTGGTGCGCGGCCTACCTGGCGATCATGCTCGTCGGTGGCCAGCTGTGGGGTCGGCGGTTCTACGCCAACGCCGACCCGTTCGAGGTGTACTCCTCGCTGATGGCGAAGCTCTCCCCGTGGGCCCGGGACGCCGAGGGGAGGCTCGTCGTACGCAGCCCGCTGGCGAACCTCGAGACGATCGCTCCGCGCCGCGGCCTGGTGGCGCTGGTCTCGGTGCTGTTCGGGACGATCGTCTTCGACTCATTCCGGGACTCGGTGCCGTGGCTGAAGTTCACCCAGGGCGACAACATCGTGGCGAGGCACGCCTACCTGGCCGACAACCTGGCGCTGGTGCTCTTCCCGGTCGCGGTGGGGGCGTTCTTCTGCCTGGGCACGATGCTCACCGGCGTCGGGGACGACCTCGACCGGCGGCGGCTGCCTGGCCTCCTCGCGCCGTCGGTGGTCCCGATCGTGACCGGGTACGTCGTCGCCCACTACATGAGCTACTGGTGGGAGGGCGGCCAGGCGACCCTGGTCCAGGTGAGCGACCCCTTCAGCAACGGCGGGAACTGGTTCGGCACCGGCGACCTGTCGGTCAGCTACTTCTTCGCCTACCACCCGACCCTGCTGGCGAACGTGAAGGTGCTCGCGGTCGTGGTGGGACACATCCTCGGCGTGATCTCCTCCCACCGCCGCGCGATCGCGCTGCTCCCCCGGCGGCACATGATCACCGGGCAGATCCCGCTCCTGATCACCATGATCGGCTTCACCGTCGGCGGGCTCTACCTGCTCTTCGCGGCGTAGCGGGGACCGCTCCGGGCGGCAGCAGCTCGGCACCGAGCGCCGCGACGGCGCGGCCGAGCGCTGAGTCGGGGGCCGTCTCGGCGAGAGTGCGGCCCGCGACGAGCGCCCTGTCCACGGCCGTCCGGTCATCGGGCAGGAAGTGCACCGACACCGGCCGCACCAGGCTGCTGACCATGCCGGTGACGTCCCGCTCGGTCCAGCCCAGGCTCGAGCGCATCCGGTTGACCACGACCCGCACCGGCACGCCGGGCACCCGCTCGCCGAGCTCGACCAGCCCGCGCGCGAGTCGACTGAGTCCCACCGGGTCGGCTGAGCCGACCACGAGCAGCTCCTCGGCGGCCTCCAGTGCCTCCAGGGTCAGCTGGTTGCGGCCGGCCCGCGCGGTCGTCGGGTCGAACGGCTCCTCGAGGCTGAAGCCGGTGTCGACCACCACGTCGCCGACGAGGCGCGCCTCCTCGAGGAGGTCGGTCAGGACCCCGGCGCGCAGCTCGGTCCACCGGTCCGCACGTGGCAGGCCGGTCAGGACGGCGAGATGGGTCCCGAGGAGGCGGGTGGCACCGCCGAGCCCGCTGCGGGAGGCGGCCAGCAGCCCGGAGATCTCGTCCAGGATGCCGAGTTGCTGGGCGATGCTGCCGCCGTACGGGTCGGCGTCGACGAGCAGGACCGGACGGCGCTGTCGGGCGAGCTCGGCGGCGATCGCGGCCGCCACGGTGCTGCGCCCAGGCGCTCCGGCCGGACCCCACACCACGAGCACCCGGCCGGCGGGCGCGGACCGGCCCGGCGCCGAGGCCGACTCGCCACGGACGTTCGTCGCCGCACCCGCGGCGCTCGGCGCCATCACCGCATCGGGGGCGGTGAGCGCCTCGGGCAGCGCTTCGAGGTCGTCCTCGGTCACCACCCGGCCGATGCCGGCACGCGCCGCGGCCGAGCGCGCCGCCTCCGCCGGCCCCGACGGAAGTACGCCGACGACACGCACCCCGTGCTGGCGCAGCAGGTCGACGACATGCGCATCCAGGCCAGGGGCGTCGAGCGCGACCACAGCAGCGTCGGCCTGGCCCGCGGAGGCAGCCGCGGCCAGGTCGTCCACGTCGACACAGCGCCGCAGCACCACGATGCCGACGGCTCGCTCGAGAACGCCGAGGGCCGTCGTCTCCCAGCCGGCTCCGGCAGCGAGGATGAGGACGGGGGTCATCGCCGCCTCATCCGGCCGGTCGCAGCACGACCGCGACCGTCGGATCGTTCAGCCCGTCGAGCAGGCCGAAGAACGCCTGCGCGTCCTCCTCCGGCACCGCCAGGGTCAGTTGTCGCTTCGTCTGGCTGCCGCCGAACACGTCGTCGGCGCGAGGCGCCGCCACCACGGTCACGGCACTCAGCGCCGGGCTGGCAGTGGTCTTCTGCGGCCCGCTCCGGGCCGATGCCGACGGGTCCGCGCCCGCCCTACCCAGGACATAGACGTCGACCACCGACCCGCTCGCGACAGCGGGCGGCACCTGCGCCGGGTCGACGGCCAGTGGCACCTGCACGGCATCGCTGGCATCCGCTGACCCGATCGCCGCGCGCGGCAGCAGCTCGCCGGCGCCGACCGGGCGCACGAGTGTCAGCGTCCGAGGCAGCGCGGCGTCCGCGCGCAGGTAGCCCTCGAGGTCGCTGGGCCGGGCGAAGTGCACCCGGTGGACGGCGAGATCGGAGCGGCTGAGCAGCGCCCCCGCACCCTGGTCGCTGCGCAGCGCCCATACGCCGACCGTGTGGTCGGCCGCCCCGAGCAGCCGAACCCCGGCGAGGACGCACGCCGCCACGATCGCGATCCCGATCCAGAGCCGAGGATCGCGCCAGCCGGGGCGGGTCGCCCGCAAGGCCTGCGGTGGTGCCGGCGGCGTACTGAGCCCGCCGCCGGCGTAGGTCGGTGGAGCCGTGTTCCCGAGAATGCGTGCCACATTCGCATCATGGCCACCCGAGGGGCCTCGGTAAACCTGCGATCGAGTTATCCACAGGACGGGTGTGGCGGCGACGCGGCGGGCACGCACGGGATGGGATCATGGGGGTATGCCAGGGACTCCCCGCTTCCTGACCCTCGCCGACGTCGCGGAGGTGCTCAACACCTCCTCGGCGCAGGTGTACGCGCTCGTGCGGCGCGGCGACCTGCCCGCGATCAAGATCGGCGGACGCGGCCAGTGGCGGGTCGAGGCGACGGCACTCGAGGACTACATCCAGCGGCTGTACGCCGAGACCAAGGCCTTCGTCGCCGAGCACCCGTTCCTGGAGGCCGGCGAGAACGCCGACGCCGAGGCTGATTCCCGCTAGGGACCGGCGCTAGGGGCCCGGGCTAGGGACCGGGCCGGCGCACGCTCACCGCGATCGGTGCCGGACTGGCCGAGCTGATCGCGGCCGCCGGCAGCGGCGTGGTGGGAGCCGAGGCCGGAGCCGCTCCGAAGGCGAGCACGCCCATCACGGCCGCACCGACCGCGCTGCCCCCCAGGGCGGCGAGACCGACAGTGCGGCGGTGGGAGCGGCCGTCGTCGTACAGGCCGTGGAAGCCGAAGAAGACGTCGTCGGGGGCACCGCGCAGGGAGCCCTTGAGGGCGTCGGGGGCGGCGCAGGTGGTGGGGTCGTAGCTGAGGCCGGCGAGACGACGCTTGAGCCAGCCCTCCCGCTCGACCCGGTCGCGGCACGCGTGGCAGCCGTGCACGTGCGCCCACGCGCGCTGGGCCTCCTCGGGCGAGAGTTGGCCGTCGAGGAGCGCACTGGTCCGGTCACCGAGATGGCCGCCCCATCCACCGATCCCGGAGATCACGAGGCGCCGCCCCACAGCACCTTCGGACCGGAGTAGCGCAGCCGTCCGGCACGCGGGGCGCGGTGGGCAAGGGCCGCCCGGAGCATCGCCCGGCCGCGGTGGATGCGCGAGCGAACCGTGCCCAGCTTCGCCTCGAGGATCTCGGCGATCTCCTCATAGGACAGCCCCTCGACGTCGCACAGCACGACGGCGGCCCGGAAGTCGGGCGGCAGCGTGGCCAGCGCACGCTCGATGTCGTCGTCGAAGCGCTGGTCGGTGTAGGCGGCGTCGGGCGTCGGCGCGGCGCTGGTCAGGCGCTGGGCGCCCTCCTCGGAGAGCGCGTCGAAGCGGATGCGCTGCTTGCGGCGTGCCTGATCGAGGAAGAGGTTGGTGGTGATCCGGTGCAGCCAGCCCTCGAACGTGCCGGGCGTGTAGGTATCGAGCGAGCGGAACACCCGGACGAAGACCTCCTGGGTGAGGTCCTCGGCGTCGGGCCGATTGCCGGTGAGGCGGTAGGCGAGCCGGTAGACGCGGTCGGAGTGCTGCTCGACGATCTCGTCCCAGGTCGGGACGCCGGTCTGCTGCGCCGTACTCATCTGACCACTCCCCTGTCTTCCGGACCCTGCTCGTCGCGATGCCGACTCCTTGACCGTAGGCGTCGCGTCTGAGGAGTTCCTGTGACATTCCAACGAAGTTGCCCCGGTGTGCGTTCCCGGCGCTGGTTCCCGATGTGCGTTCCGGTGTGCGTTCCCGGGTGCGGCCGGGCGCTCGGGATAGGTTTGCCCCATGGCCCGTCAGTACCCGCCGCCCACCGCCGCCAGCTGGACCCACGCGGAGAGGTTCGTCGTCGAGGACGACATCCTCGCTGCCGCCCGCTCCCGTGCCGAGGAGGTCGGGGTGGCCCCGATCAGCCCCGGCAGCGGCGCCGCGCTCCGGTTCCTGGCCTCGGTGCTCGACGCGCGCGCGGTCGTGGAGATCGGCACCGGTACCGGCGTCTCGGGCCTGTGGCTCCTGCGCGGCATGCGCTCCGACGGCGTCCTCACCACCGTCGACGTCGAGACCGAGCACCAGCGGTTGGCCCGGCAGACCTTCAACGACGCCGGCATCCCTACCCAGCGAGCACGCACCATCGCCGGTGCGGCCCTCGACGTACTGCCGCGGCTGACCGACGGGCACTACGACATCGTCTTCTGTGACGGCGACAAGACCGAGTACGCCGCCTATCTCACCGAGGCGCTGCGGCTGCTGCGCCCCGGTGGCGTCGTGGCCTTCGACAACGCACTGTGGCACGACCGCGTCGCCGACCCCGCCCAGCGCGACCCGGAGACGACCTCGATCCGCGAACTCGGCAAGGCCGTCGCCGAGCACGACGAGCTGGTCCCGCTGCTGCTGCCCGTCGGGGACGGCCTGCTGGTGGCGAAGAAGGAATGGGTCCCGGAGGGCTGAGNCCGCCGAGCGGCTCGCCGCCCAAANTGTCACGGTGACATCTTGCCGCGTCGGTGACAGATCGGACGTGTCACGCGTGCCGCAACGTGTCACCGTGACAGTTTGCAGCTGTCACCCGCGCCGGTGAGCTGCCGGACCCGCTCAGGCCTGGGCATCGCCCAGGTCGCCCGCTCCGTTCGCTGCGTTGTCGTCCAGGAGGCGGCGGTGCAGTTCGGTGGTGAGCAGATGGATCTGCCGGGTGAGCTCGGTGTTGGTCTTGAGCTCCAGCTCCTGCTCCACGAAGTCGTGGTCGGCCTTGGCGCGCTGGACGTCGGCCTGACGGTTCTGGCCGATCATGACGAACGTCGACAGGAAGATCGCCTCCAGCGAGACGACCAACGTCAGCGTCGGCCAGGGGCTGCGCTCGATGAACAGCATCCACAGCGCGAACAACACTGCATGCAGGTAGACGAACGGCATCGACCCGGCGAAGGCGGTGATGGCGTCAGCGACGCGCGCCTGCCAGTCCTGGGCCCGCTTCTCGAGGTACCGCTGGACGCCGGGATGGCGATGCGCGGTGGCGCGCGTTGTCCTCTGGTCAGGAGTCGCCTCTGCGGTCGTCATCGCTTCCACCTCTCGGTCCGGTCGTGCCATCGGTGCAGATCAAACGCGCAGGTCAACGGCGCAGGCCGGCGAGCGGCTCGTCCTGACCCAGCCAGGTGAGCAACAGCCGCGCGCCGAAGCCGGTCGGACCGGTGGTCCACTCGTAGCGCTCCTCGGGAGCGTCGCCGATCGAGGCGATGTCGAAGTGCGCCCACGGTACGTCGCCGGCGAAGTGCTGCAGGAACAGCGCGGCGGTGATCGCACCCGGTCCACCGCCGGCGTTGTCGGCGTCCGCGACGGTGGAGGCGATCTTGTCCTCGTAGCCCGCGAAGAGCGGCATCCGCCACACCGGCTCCCCCGAGATCTCCGCGGCCTCCTCNAGGAGNGCGGCGAGGGTGTCGTGGTTGGCGAAGTACCCGCCCACGTGCTGNCCGAGCGCCACCTTCATCGCNCCGGTCAGGGTGGCGACGTCGACGAGGACGTCGGGCTTGATCTGCGCCACCGCGTAGGCCATCGCGTCGGCCATGACGAGCCGGCCCTCGGCGTCGGTGTTGGTGACCTCGCTGGTGCGGCCGCCGTAGTGGCGGATCACGTCGCCCGGGCGCAGCGCGTTCCCGGAGATGGCGTTCTCCGCGGCCGCGATCAGCCCGACGACCCGCACCGGGCAGCCGACCGCGGCCAGCGCGGCCATGGTGGCGATGACGACGGCGCCACCGGTCATGTCGCGCTTCATGGTGGTCATGCCCTCGGCCGGCTTGATCGAGAGCCCGCCGGTGTCGAAGGTGATGCCCTTGCCGACGAGCACCACGGTGGGAGTACGCCGTCCCGCCTTCGGCGGGGCGTAGTCGAGCCGGATCAGCCGGGGCGGCGTGGCCGAGGCCTGCCCGACGGCCAGGATGCCGCCGAAGCCCTCGGCGGCCAGCTGCTCCTCGTCCCATACCCGGGCCTGCAGCCCGGCCTCGCGCGCCACGGCGAGCGCCTGTTCGGCCAGCCACGGGGGGTTCTTCAGGTTCGAGGGCACGGTCGCCAGGAACCGGGAGCGCCAGCCGGCGTGTCCGAGGACCTCGGCGCGCGCGAGGGCGGCGGCGTACTCCTCGGCGGAGAGGTCGGCCAGCGTGATCAGGCTCGCCGGGTGCCACTGCGGCCCGGTGGAGCGCCAGGTGAAGTGGAACGACCCGAGGATCGCGCCGACGACGAACGGCTCGAGAGCCTCCTCGGGCGCAAGCGCCGGGATCGACGTAGCGACGGTCTCCACGTCGCGCACCGCACGGGCCAGGGCTGCGCCGGCGCGGCGGAAGTCGTCGCGGCGTTGGGCGCCGACGCCGATCAGGAGGATGCGGCCGAGTCGCCCGTGGGCCGGCGGCAGCGGCACGGAGAGCACCTCGCCTGCCCTGCCGGTGACACCCTCGCGCTCCAGGATGCCGAGCAGGTCGAAACGCTCGTCCAGCTCGACGGCACCCGGCCCGAGGACCAGCGCACCGTCCTCACCGTCCATCGGCAGGGCCACCGGCAGCGCGACGACATCCGCGTCCAGCGCCTCGGGGCCGGCGGCGGCGAGCGCGAATCGGGGTGGTGCGACCTGGGGCGGGAGCGCGGGGCCGGCCACGATCAGCCGACGACGTCCTTGAGCGCGTCACCGAGGGCGCCCGCCTCTTCGGCGTTGAGCTCGACGACAAGCCGACCACCGCCCTCGAGAGGAACGCGCATGACGATGCCGCGACCTTCCTTGGTGACCTCCAGCGGACCGTCGCCGGTCCGCGGCTTCATCGCCGCCATGCGTGGCACCTCTTCCGTTCTTGCCTGTTGCGCGTCGGTGTGCGCGCACCATTATCCCCTATGACGTGCGCGACACTCAGCGGTGGGCACCGAAGAGACGCAGGAGCGCCCTGGGTGCCTGCGTGCGCAGCGTGTACGCCGAGGGCCGGGCGCCGTACTCCACCGTGACGGCGCTGCCGGGCAGGTGCGCCTCGAACCACTGCGTCATGGTGCCGCCGCAGACGCCGCCACAGCGCACATGCGACACNGGCAGGTGCAGCGCNCGNGCGACCTTGCGCGAGAACGACGGCCGCCGCGGGTCGACGTCGACGCCGTGCAGGGGCTGGTGGAAGCTGATCATCCGGTCCGGGCGGATCGTGAGCAGGAACCGCATCATGGCGCGTGTCTCGGGCTCGCTGGCCGGCCTCGGACCCGACGCGTAATGACCGGTCGTGTGCACCCAGCGGGTCGGGAAGTTGCGGTTGAGGTCGACACCGTGCGCGTTCTGCCGGGTGTTCGCCCGCAGACCGTCGGGGTTGAGTACCGGGATCACCCACAGGTCGACGCCGTGCACCACGCCGCCATCGCGCAACGCCTCGGGGATCTGCTGGATCTGGCGCTCGTTGCCGTGCATCGTGCTGACGATCAGCACCGTGGGGATCCCCGGCCCCTGGTCGCCCAGGTGGTAGGCCACGATCGGCCGGTGCCGCACCGAGTGCCCGATCACCTCGGTGCCGATCACCGCCGGGCGGGTCGCCGCACGTGTCGCAGGGCGCGCCGCCGCGCCGGCGTGCACGTTGCCGGAGGAGTACGCCGCAGGCTCGGCGGCGACCGTCGCGGCGAGCACGAGACCGGCAAGACCGGCCAGTGCGGCTGTGCGGGGTGGTCGGGTCATCTGCTCACACCCTCTCGGTCAGGTAGGCCCAGGTCATCACAAGCGCGATCACGACCATGCCGCCGTGTGCCAGCAGCGACAGCAGTGGGCCTTCGGACCAGGAGTCCTTGCCGGTCTCGCCGGCGTGGCGACCACGGCTGGGAAGCCAACGCATCAGCATCAGCAGGCCGAGGATCACCACCAGCCACCAGAAGCCCAGACCGAAGATGCCCATCGCTGCCCCGCCCAGGGCCGAGCTCGACGGCGCGATCAAGAAGGTGCCCCAGAGCACCAGGGCGACCGCGCCGCACAGGGAGTGCCAGAACGCCACCCGCGGAGTCACACTCGCGCGGCCGGCGACCCGCTCCTGGCGCCAGCGCAGGCGGGTGAGGACCACGATGAGGGCCGCGAGGCCGGTGAGGACGTAGACGACGACGGCCATCACGCGCGCCGATCCTCCTCGGCCGCGGGACGCTGGATCTCGACAGGCTCGATCTCCGATGCCTGGATCTCGACAGGCTCGATCTCCGAGGGCTCGATCTCCGAGGGCTCGATCTCCGAGGGCTCGATCTCCGAGGGCTCGATCTCCGGGTGCCCGATGGCCGGGGGCGCTATGGCCGCGGGCTCCTCGCCCGCGGCCGCCTCCAGCTGGGCGGCCAGCCGCGCCAGCAGCGTGTCCACCTCCGACATCCGGTAGCCCCGCACGGCCAGCGAGAACCGCACCGCGCGCAGGTCGCCGGCGCCGAGGGCGCGGTCGGCCCCGACGAACGCGTCGGGGCGGTCGTCGTACTCCTCCTGGAGAGGGGTCCCGCGGCCGGCCGCGACCATGGCGACCGCGCCCATGGCCAGCACCAGCAGCACCGCGAACAGCCACATCATCGTGCGTCCCTCGCCTTCACCATCAGGTCCACGGCCTCGTCGACGTCGTCGGTGAGGGTCAGCATGTCGAGGTCCGTCTCCTTGATCCGGCCGTCGTCGAGCATCGAGCCCTTCATCCAGTCCAGGAGGCCGGTCCAGTAGTCNACGCCCATGAGGACGATCGGGAACTGGGTGACCTTCTTCGTCTGCGCCAGCGTCATCGCCTCGAACAGCTCGTCGAGCGTNCCGACGCCGCCGGGGAGGACGACGTAGCCCTGGGAGTACTTGACGAACATCGTCTTGCGGACGAAGAAGTAGCGGAAGTTGAGCCCGAAGGTCACGTAGTCGTTGAGCTTGGCCTCGAAGGGCAGCTCGATGCCGAGCCCGATCGACTCACCGCCCGCTTCGAGGGCGCCCTTGTTCGCCGCCTCCATGGCGCCGGGACCGCCGCCGGTAATGACGGTGAACCCGGCGTGCACCAGGGCGGCGCCGACCTTGACACCCATCTGGTACCCGGGGTGCTCCGGTGGGATCCGGGCGGAGCCGAACACCGAGATCGCCGGGCCGAGCTGGGCGAGGTCGTTGAAGCCCTCGACGAACTCCGCCTGGATCTTCAGCACCCGCCACGGGTCGGTGTGGACCCAGGCGGAGTCGNCGCGGCTGTCGAGCAGGCGCTGGTCGCTGGTGCTGCCCTCAGGGCGTCCGTGGCTGGGGCGCGGGCCGGGGCTGGTACGTCGCGTCATCGGCTCTCCTCCTCGATCGGGTGCTCGACCGNTTCGGCCGTCGGCGCATCNCTGAGCCAGTCCCGCAGGACCCGCTCGCACGCTCGCAGCTGATCGACCGGGACGTGCTCGTCCTGCTTGTGGGCCAGCATCGGGTCTCCGGGGCCGAAGTTCACCGCAGGCACGCCGAGGGCGCTGAACCGGGCCACGTCGGTCCAGCCGAACTTCGGTCGCGGCTGCGCGCCGACGGCCTCGATGAACGCCTTGGCGGCGGGCAGCCCGAGCCCGGGCAGTGCGCCGGGTGCGCTGTCGGTCACCTCGACGTCGTACCCGGCGAAGAACTCGCGCAGGAACGCCTCCGCCTCCGCCTCCGACCGGTCGGGGGCGAAGCGGTAGTTGACCGTCACCGTGCAGGCGTCGGGGATGACGTTGCCGGCGACGCCGCCCTCGATGAAGACGGCGTTGAGACCCTCGTGGTAGCGCAGGCCGTCGATGACCGGCTGGCGCGGCTCATGCGCGGCGAGCTTGGCCAGGAGCGGGGCCGCGCCGTGGATGGCGTTGACGCCCGCCCACGCGCGGGCGCTGTGAGCGCGCTCGCCGCGGGTGCTGACGCGCACCCGCATCGTGCCCTGACAACCGGCCTCCACGCCGGCGTCACTGGGCTCCATCAGGATGGCGAAGTCGGCGCGCAGCAGCTCAGGGCGCGTCTGGGAGAGCCGGTTGAGACCGTTGGCCGAGGCCTCGATCTCCTCGCAGTCGTAGAGCAGGAACGTGACGTCGCGGACCGGCTCGGCGACGGTGGCGGCGAGGCGGAGGATGACCGCGTCGCCACCCTTCATGTCGCAGCTGCCCAGGCCCCACAACAGGTCGCCGTCGGGGCCAGGCTCGAGCCGGGCGGGCAGGTTGTCGTTGACCGGGACCGTGTCCAGGTGGCCGGCGATGACCACCCGCTCGGGCCGACCGAGGTCGGTGCGGGCAATGAGGTTGTTGCCGATCCGCTCCACGCTCAGGTGGGTGCAAGCGCGCAGCGCCTCCTCGACCGCGTCGGCGATCGCCCGCTCGTTGCGGCTCACTGACTCGATGTCGATGAGCTGACGGGTCACCTCGACGACGTCCGCTCCCAGGTCCAGGCCCATGGGGCCAGTCTGTCCCACGCGTCCCAGCGCCTCAGGCCAGCCGCACCGCGACGGCGGCCTTCTCGCCATCGCCGACCACCACGTCGGTGCCCGCCTCGAGTGCGTCCACGATGCTGTACGTCGTCGCGAGCGTCTCCTTCGCGATGAGCTCCTGGTGCGTGGCTGCCGCCGTCCGGACGGCCTCCGAGCCGGTGATCGCCAGCTCGATGCGGTCCTCGACGTGGAAGCCGGCGTCCTTGCGGGCCTGCTGCACGGCGCGCACCAGGTCGCGGGCGAGGCCCTCGACCGCGAGCTCGGGCGTGACGCGGGTGTCGAGGACCACGAAGCCTCCGCCGGGGAGCATCCCGACAGCGCTCGAGTCGTCCGCCGTGCCCGCCACCGTCTCGAGGATGTACTCGCCCTCGACCAGCGCCAGCCCACCGGCCGTGACGGTGCCGTCCGGCGCCACCGACCAGTCGCCCGACTTCGAGCCCTTGATCGCCAGCTGGACGTCCTTGCCGAGCCGTGGCCCGGCCGCGCGCGCGTTGACGGTCAGCCGCTGCTCCACGCCGTACGCCGCCGCTTCGTCGGAGTCGGCCGCGACCAGGCGCACGGCCTTGACGTTGACCTCGTCGGCGACGAGCGACTCGAAGCCGCCCAGGTCGAGGCCGACCACCGCGAGCGAGCCGAGCGGGAGCCGGTTGCGCAGCTTGCGCGCCTTCCGGAGCGCCGAGGTCGCCGAGCAGACCTCGCGCACCGCGTCCATCGCCGCGACGAGATCAGCGTCGGCCGGGAACTCCGCGGCCGAGGGCCAGTCGGCCAGGTGCACCGAGCGGCCGCCGGTCAGGCCGCGCCAGATCTCCTCGGTGGTCAGCGGCAGCAGCGGCGCCACGACGCGGGTCACGGTCTCGAGCACCGTGAAGAGGGTGTCGAAGGCGTCCTGGTCCTCGTTCCAGAAGCGCTCACGGCTGCGCCGGATGTACCAGTTGGTGAGCACGTCGAGGAAGCGCTGCGTGGCCTCGCACGCCTCGGCGACGTAGTAGAGGTCCATCGCCTCGGTCATCTCGGCGACGTAGTCGTTCAGCTTGGCCAGAACGTAGCGGTCGAGCGGGTCGGCCGAGTCGGTGCGACGGGTGCCCTCGATGCCGGCGGCGTTGGCGTAGAGCTGGAAGAAGTACCAGCTGTTCCACAGCGGGATCATCACCTGACGCACCGAGTCGCGGATGCCCTGCTCGGTGACGACGAGGTTGCCGCCGCGCAGGATCGGGCTCGACATCAGGAACCAGCGCATCGCGTCCGCGCCGTCACGGTCGAAGACCTCGGAGACGTCGGGGTAGTTGCGCAGGCTCTTGCTCATCTTGTTGCCGTCCGAGCCCAGCACGATGCCGTGGCTGATGCAGGAGGCGAAAGCGGGCCGGTCGAAGAGAGCGGTCGCCAGGATGTGGAGGGTGTAGAACCAGCCGCGGGTCTGGCCGATGTACTCCACGATGAAGTCGCCCGGGAAGTGGTGGGCGAACCACTCCTCGTTCTCGAACGGGACGTGGTTCTGGGCGAAGCTCATCGACCCCGAGTCGAACCACACGTCCAGGACGTCGTCCACGCGGCGCATCGTGGACCTCTCGCCCTCAGGACGCGGGTCGTCGGGGTTGGGGCGGGTCAGCTCGTCCACCCACGGGCGGTGCAGGTCGCGCACCCCCTCGGCGTTGCGCGGCAGCGTCCCGAAGTCGCGCTCGATCTCCTCGAACGAGCCGTAGACGTCGATGCGCGGGTAGGCGGGGTCGTCGCTCTTCCACACCGGCACCGGGCTTCCCCAGAAGCGGTTGCGGGTGATCGACCAGTCGCGCGCGTTCTCCAGCCACTTGCCGAACTGGCCGTGCTTGATGTGCTCGGGCACCCAGCGGATCTGCTCGTTGAGCTCCAGCATCCGCTGCTTGAACGCGGTGACCTCGACGAACCAACTGCTCACGCCCTTGTAGATCAGCGGCTGCCGGCAGCGCCAGCAGTGCGGATAGGAGTGCTCATAGGACTCCTGACGCAGCAGCACGGTGCCGGGGGTGACAGGGCCACGGCGGTTCTTGAGGTCGGCGATGATCGGCTTGTTCGCGTCGAACACCTGCATGCCGGCGTACTCGGTGACGGGGGCCGTGAACCGCCCGTCCTTGCCGACCGGCATGACCGCCTCGATGCCCTCACGGTCGGTCACCTCCTTGTCGACCTCGCCGAACGCGCCGGCGGTGTGGACCAGCCCGGTGCCGTCGGTGGTGGTGACAGCGTCGTCGGCCGCCACGACCCGGAAGGCGTTCTCGCGTCCGAGGTAGTAGGAGAACGGCGGGGTGTAGGTCAGGCCGAGCAGGTCCGCGCCCTTGCCGCGCCACAGGACTGTCGGCTCGTCGGCGTCGGGGAACAGCTCGCGCTTGTACGCCGGCACCCGCGCCTCGGCGAGGATGTAACGGGTCGCCACAGGCTCGTCCGCCGACGGGGCCTCGACCACGACGTAGTCGATCTCGGAGCCCACCATGACGGCGAGGTTGCTGGGCAGCGTCCAGGGGGTCGTGGTCCAGATCAGCAGCTTCGCGCCCTGGAACGGCCCCTCGCCGGTGACGTCGTACCCGACCGTCACGGCGGGGTCCTGGCGCTGCTGGTAGACGTCGTCGTCCATCCGCAGCTCGTGGTTCGACAGCGGGGTCTCGTCGTTCCAGCAGTAGGGCAGGACGCGGAAGCCCTCGTAGATCAGGCCCTTGTCGAAGAGGGCCTTGAACGCCCAGATCACCGACTCCATGTAGTCGGGGTTCAGCGTCTTGTAGTCGTTGTCGAAGTCGACCCACCGGGCCTGGCGGGTGACGTAGTCGCGCCACTCCCCGGCGTACTTCATCACCGACTCGCGGCAGGCGGCGTTGAACACGTCGATGCCCATGTCATGGATCTCGTCGGTGGTCTTGATGCCGAGCTGGCGCATCGCCTCGAGCTCGGCGGGCAGGCCGTGGGTGTCCCAGCCGAAGCGACGCTCGACGCGCCTGCCACGCATGGTCTGGTAGCGCGGGACGATGTCCTTCACATACCCGGTGAGCAGGTGCCCGTAGTGCGGCAGGCCGTTGGCGAACGGCGGCCCGTCGTAGAAGACGAACTCGTTGCTGCCGTTCTGACCCGCGTCGCGCGCGTCGATGCTCGCCTGGAACGTGCCGTCCTCGGCCCAGTAGGCCAGCACCCGCTTCTCGAGCTCGGGGAAGCGCGGCGAGGCGGGTACGCCGTTGGCGGGGTCGGTGGTGACCTTCGGATAGGTCATCGGCATCTCCTGCGGTCGTCTCGGTGGTGGAGCCTGTCGAAACNACGAGGACGACCTTGCGGCCGCGGTACCACCCCGATTGCGCCTCCACGGCCGTCGAGCTCCGTGGTGATGCCACTCATTTGTCGGCTGTGACGGGCCAACCCGCCGGGCTCTACTGGGACCTCGGGTCAGCGAGGTCTGTTCTTCCCGGGGCTCGCCGCTGATGACGGCTCAGACGCCTGTGCCGCAAGGATAACCGGCTGGACGCGACGGCGACGAGTCGGTTTGCTGGAGCCATGGCATACAACGGCATGTTCCTGCCGCCCGAGGCGGACCCACGCAAGGACGGCGGGGCGGTCGGTGAGCTGGCCACCTACCGCGACTACCTGACCAACTACCGGCTCACCCTCGAGCTGAAGTGCCGCGATCTGACCCCCGAGCAGCTCGCCGCACGGTCGGTCGCGCCGAGCACGATGAGCCTGTTGGGCCTCGTNCGGCACATGGCGTACGTCGAGCACAGCTGGTTCCAGCGTGGCTTCCAGGGCCGGCTGGAGGAGCCGCGCCCGTTCACCTCCCCCGACGACCCGGACGTGGAGTTCAACGGCGCCGTCGGGACCCAGGAGTGCGTGGACGAGGCTTTCGCGACTTGGCGGGAGCAGGTGGCGGCGGCCGACGCCTGGCTCGACACCCGGACCGACGCCGACATGGACGCCCAGATCACCTACAACTCGGGCGGGGACACCGCCTCGGCGCGCGACCTGCTGGTGCATATGATCGAGGAGTACGCCCGCCACTGCGGGCACGCCGACCTGCTGCGCGAGTGCATCGACGGACGGACCGGCCAGTGACGCTCACCGGCGGGTTCGAGCCGCATCCGGCCGGTGAGCTTGCGACGTACCGCGGTTATCTCGACGGCCACCGCCGGGTCCTGGAGGCGAAATGCGACGGCCTGCGCCCCGAGCAGCTCGCCGCCCCCAGCGTGCCGCCCAGCGATCTCAGTCTGCTCGGGCTGGTGCGGCACCTCGCCCGCGTGGAGCACTACTGGTTCCGGATGGTGATCGACGGCCACCTCGAGGAGACGCGCCTGGACGCCGACGACCCGACCGGCGGCTTCCACTCGATCGCCCCGACGCCTGAGTCGGTGGCCGAGGCGTTCGCGCGCTGGGACGAGCAGACGGCGTACGCCGACGCCTGCCTCGACCAGCTCACCGACGCCGACCTCGGCGGCGTGCGCCGCGACCGCCACGGGCAGGACCTGACCGTGCGCGAGGTGCTGGTGCACCTGATCGAGGAGTACGCCCGCCACAACGGGCACGCCGATCTGCTGCGCGAGCGCCTCGGTGGCTGAACGGCCTCCGGGCACGTTCAGCCGGCCCCGGTAGGCTTGCGGACCGTGACTCGCACCGCATGGGGCTTCGGCCTGACGACGTACGCCGACGACGACCGCACCGTCCTCGACGTGTGGTTCCCGAGCCCGTCGCTCGGCCAGAAGGGCCCCGACGCGACCCCCGCGGCGGAGCTCACGGACCTCGAGGGCAAGGACGAGCTGCGGTCGGTGACCACGAAGGTCGAGCTCGTCGAGATCGATCTGGACGCCGCCCCCCAGACCACCCAGGACGTGTGGCTGCGCCTGCACCTGCTCTCCCACCGGCTGGTGAAGCCGCACGGCCAGAGCCTGGACGGCATCTTCGGCCTCCTGACCAACGTGGTGTGGACCAGCGCGGGCCCGTGCGCCGTGGACGGGTTCGAGCTGACCCGGGCGCGGCTCAAGGCAGCCGGCCAGCACGTCACCGTGTACGGCGTGGACAAGTTCCCGAGGATGGTCGACTACGTCGTCCCGTCCGGGGTCCGGATCGCCGACGCGGACCGGGTGCGTCTCGGCGCGCACCTGGCGGAGGGCACGACCGTCATGCACGAGGGCTTCGTGAACTTCAACGCCGGCACCCTCGGCGCCTCGATGGTCGAGGGCCGCATCTCCGGCGGTGTCGTGGTCGGGGACGGCTCGGACGTCGGTGGCGGCGCCTCGATCATGGGCACGCTGTCCGGTGGCGGCAAGCAGGTCATCTCGGTCGGCGAGCGCTGCCTGCTCGGTGCCAACTCCGGTATCGGCATCTCGCTGGGCGATGACTGCGTGGTCGAAGCCGGCGTCTACATCACGTTCGGCACCAAGGTGACCCTGCCGGGCGAGAACGGCAAGGTGCTCAAGGCCAGCGAGCTGTCGGGGGCCAGCAACGTCCTCTTCCGGCGCAACTCGGTCACCGGCACCGTCGAGGCGGTGGCGTGGAAGGGCGAGGGCATCGCCCTCAACGCCGCCCTGCACGCGAACTGACGGGCCGGCGGTGCACCGGCCCGGGCGCAGACTCCTCATCACCCTGGCGGTGCTGGCGGTCCTCGCGGCGGTGGGGACCGCCGGCCTGCGTGCGGTGACCACGAAGCTGCACTCGCTGATCCCCCAGCCCGAGGACTGCACCGCGAGCGTCGATGGCCATGACGCGACGCTCGACCCCGAGCAGGCGGAGAACGCCGCCCTCATCGCGGCCCTCGCGGTGCGCCGTGGTCTGCCCGCCCGNGCGGCCACGATCGCGCTCGCNACCGCCATGCAGGAGTCCAAGCTCTACAACCTCCAAGGCGGTGACCGCGACTCCCTCGGGTTGTTCCAGCAGCGCCCGAGCCAGGGCTGGGGCACCCGCTCGCAGGTGCTGGACCCGGTCCATGCCGCGAACGCGTTCTACGACGCGCTGGTGAAGATCCCCGGCTACCAGGGTCTCGCGATCACCGTTGCCGCGCAGAAGGTCCAGCACTCGGCCTACCCGGCGGCGTACGCCAAGCACGAGCCGGACGCCCGGGCGCTCGCCTCGGCCCTGACGGGCTACTCCCCGCACGCCTTCTCCTGCCGCTTCGACGACCCCGAGGCCGGCGCCGGGCACCCCGCCGCGCTGCGCAAGGAGGTCGGCGCTCTGTTCGACCCGCTCGTCCAGACACCGGTGGTGCGCGGCAGCGCCGTCACGATCGCCGTCAACGGCCGAACGCCGGGCTGGGCGGTGGCCCAGTACGTCGTGGCGGAGGCGCAGCGTCTCGGCGTCCACCAGGTCTCCTTCGCCGGCTGGACGTGGTCCACCGGCAAGGACGGCGACTGGCATCAGCGTCCGGGGAGCACCGCCGGGCAGGTGCAGGTCACGCTCGCCTGAGCCCCGTCAGCGCCACCAGGGTCTGGGATCAGGCGGCCAGCACGTTGATCGTCACGACCGCCACCACCGCTATCGCAGCCAAGGCCGCCTGGGCGAGCGTGAGGATGCCCGCGGGCGGGCCGCCGTCGGGCTCCTCGCGGCGCCCGCGCCAGCGTTGCATCACGCCGAGCAGGACCCTGACCAGCAGCATCGCGGCCAGGCCGGCCAGCGGTGCCGCCGTGGTCCAGTAACGCGAGCCGGCCAGATGCACGAACGGCTGCAGCAGCAGCCCCAACAGGCCGACCTTGACCAGCACGCTGAGCAGTTGGTCGCGACGCGAGCGCCGGGTCACCAGCAGGAGGCCGCCGGCGGCGAGCGCCACCATCGCCCGGAACGGCACCTCGGTCCACCACCTGATGACCTGCTCCTCGTCCCCGACGGCGTCACCGGGCGGACGCAGCTTGAACAGGAACGCGGTCGGGTCGTCGATGTAGTGGTGCCAGTCGGTGATGACGTCGCGGGCGTAGGAGTGCGCCGTCACGTGCTGGCGGGCGTAGGCCGACATCTGGCCCAGCACGGTGACCTCGCTGGCACCGGTGGCGCGTGCGACCTCGCGGGCGTAGCGCACCGGGGAGAACCAGATCGTGGAGCCCGGGTCGCACATGCCGTAGCAGACCTGGGTGCGGTCGCCGAACGTGTTCGCCATCGCCATCGGCACCGACGTCGTGGTCAGGACGCGGGCGTGGAAGTTCAGGGAGGCCGCCACCGACCACGGGGCCAGCAACGCCAGGAACAGCGCCCCCGCCACCAGCAGGGGGGCGAGCGCGCGCCGGCCGGTCCACACCAGCGCCAACAGCCCGATCACGCCGATGCCGAAGACCAGCGGCGTGGACGAGGAGCGCAGGTAGACCGTCGCGATCGCCAGGAACCCGACGAGCGCGCCGTCCCCGACACTCGGCGGCGTCCCGGTCCCGGCCGCTCGCAGGACCGCCACCATGCGGGTGATCAGCAGGGTCGCGACGAGGCCGGCGAGGAGGTCGCCGTACGCGGTGTAGCTGAACAGCACCCACATCGGCACCATCCCCGGTACGACGGCGAAGCCGATCGCCCACCAGCGCCCGAGGACCCGGCGTACGTCGAGGGTCGCGAGCACGAACACCACGAACGCGATGAGCCCGAGCCAGCCGCGGGCGGCGGCTGGCCCAGCATGCGGGTCGACGAGATAGAGCGGCGTCAGGAGGATGCCCATGCCGGGCATGAACCAGCCACTGCCGATGACGTCGCGGCCCAGCTCGGCGCCGTCGGGCGCGTGCAACGACGCCAGGTCGCGCAGCAGGTTCGAGAGCGCCTTCCCGGTGTCGGTGTAGGCGACCTCGTCACCTCCGAACGGCGTGCGCCACACCTGCCCGTAGAGCGTTACCTTGAGGATCAGGGCGGCCACAAGCACCACACCGAGCACGACGTCCAGGCGCGAGGCGAAGCGGTCGCGCAGCCGCAGCAGCGGGCTAGGCATAGTGCGTCGAGGGCGGCCAGTCGGGCGGGAAGCGCTTGGTGGAGAACGGGTTGGCGCACTGCGCGGGATCCGGTACGTCGGTCTGCTCGGCGACCACCGGCAGGGTCAGCACGATCTGGCCGCGCACCAGCGAATCGGCCGGGATCCGCGGGTAGGCGGTGACCACGGCCCGCGAAGCAGGCAGGCCGGCACGTTCGAGAGCGGCGGTGATCCGGGCCCGGGCGGTGGCCGCGTCGATCTCGTCGTACTGCAGGACGAGGCGGCGCTGCGGACCGGTCGGTCCCTGGACGTCCCCGTCGCGGCGGACCTGGTAGGGGAAGTCGATCGTCATCCCGGTCGGCAGCGGATAGCAGCCGCTCTTGAGCGCGTCGGCCGGCAGCAGCGGGCGGTAGTTGCCCAGCGGCTCGGCGCGGCCGACATGGGGGCTGATCAGGATCGCCACGAGGAGGAGCAGGGGCAGCAGCAGCCACCAGCGGCGGCGCAGCCCGGCCCTCCTCGCGCTCGTCACAGGTCAGACCTTAACCAGCCGGACCTGACCGGAACCTTGCGCCGCACCGCGCTGTGGCGGGTGTCTCCTCAGCTGGTGGTCAGGCGCTTGACTGCGGCGTCGACCCGCTCGTCGGTGGCCGTGAAGGCGACCCGCACGTGCTGTCGGCCGGCAGCACCGTAGAACGCGCCGGGAGCCGCGAGGATGCCACGCTCGGCGAGCCAGGCGACCGTCTCCCAGCAGCCCTCGCCCCGGCTGGCCCACAGGTAGAGCGAAGCCTCGGAGTGGTCGATCGTGAAGCCGGCGGCCAGGAGCGCCTCACGCAGCTTCGCCCGACGTGCGGCGTAGCGGGCGTGCTGCTCCTTGGCATGCTGGTCGTCGTTGAGCGCGGCGACCATCGCGACCTGCTGCGGCCCCGGCATCTGCAGGCCGAGGTTCTTGCGCACGGCGAGCAGCTCCCCGATCACGGCCGGGTCGCCGGCCGCGAACGCGCACCGGTAGCCGGCGAGGTTGGAGCGCTTGGAGAGCGAGTGCACGGCCAGGATGCCGGTGTGGTCGCCGTCGGTGACGCTCGGGTGCAGCACCGACAGCGGCGGCTCACCCTCCCAGGCGCACTCGATGTAGCACTCGTCGGAGACCAGCAGCGTGCCACGGTCGCGGCACCAGGCAACGACCTTGCGCAGGTGCTCGCGCGGAAGCACCTTGCCGCTGGGGTTGCTCGGCGAGTTGATCCACAGGATCCTCGGCGTCTCCGGGCCGATCGCCGTCAGCGAGTCGGCCGCAAGCACCCGCGCGCCGACGAGGGCGGCGCTGACCTCATAGGTCGGGTAGGCCAGCTCCGGGTAGACGACCAGGTCACCGGGCCCGACNCCGAGGTGCAGCGGCAGCGAGGCGATCAGCTCCTTGGACCCGATCACCGGCAGGACCGCGTCGAGGCCGAGCCCNGTGACGCCGTGGTTGCGGGCCAGCCAGTCGATCGCCGCCTGNCGGACCTCCGGCGTACCGATNGTGGTCGGGTAGCCCGGGGAGTCGGCGGCCTTGCGCAGCGCGTCCTGGACGACCTGCGGCGTGGGGTCGACGGGCGTGCCGACCGAGAGGTCGANGATGCCGCCGGGGTGCTGACGGGCCGTGGCCGCGTAGGACGTCAGCTTGTCCCAGGGGAAGTCGGGGAGCTGGGTCGAGACAGGGATCTCAGTGGTCCTGGTTCTGCGGCGGAAGAGCGGCGACGAACTCGGCGTCCTTGTCGATCTCACCCATCTTGGCGGCGCCACCCGGGGAGCCGAGGTCGTCGAAGAACTTCACGTTCGCGTCGTAGTAGTCCTTCCACTGCTCCGGCACGTCGTCCTCGTAGAAGATCGCCTCGACGGGGCAGACCGGCTCGCACGCACCGCAGTCGACACACTCGTCGGGGTGGATGTAGAGCATCCGCTTGCCCTCGTAGATGCAGTCGACGGGGCACTCGTCGACGCAGGCCCGGTCCTTCACGTCGACACAGGGCTGGGAGATGACGTAGGTCATCCGGATCCTCCTACGGAGCAGTCGAGGGCAGTCGCAGGACAGCCTAGTATCACCGCGTGCCCGAGCACTTGCTAGGTCCACATGTGGTGGGACGTCGTGTGGTCGTCCGGCGCCTCCTCCGAGGCGAGACCGGCCCCACCGGCGGCCCCGCCTTCACCGACCTCCTCGGCACGTGTACGGCATGGGGCGACGGAGTGATGACGCTCGTGCCCGACTCCGCCGACTCCCCGGGCTCCCCGGGCTCCCCGGGCGACGGCGCTCCGGTTGTGATCGCACTGGCCGACGTCGTCTCGGGCAAGCCCGTCCCGCCCCGACCCTCCCACCTGACGCGCGTCTCGGCCCGGGCAGCCGAGGAGCACACGCTGTCGCTGTGGCCCGGGATGGAGACCGTGGCGCTCGGCGAGTGGGTGCTGCGATGCGCCCCGGAGACGGACGGCCGACTGATCAAGCGGGCCAACTCCTGCCTGGCGATGGGCTCGCCGGGCAGGCCGGTCCCAGCAGCGGCGAGCGCGCTGGTGGCGTTCTATCGCGAGCGGGGGCGGCAGCCGATGGCGCAGGTGGAGCGGGGCTCCGACGTCGAACGGGAGTTCGCGGCCGCCGCGTGGCAGCCCTTCGGCAGTGGGGACGCGCTGTTCCTCGCCGCACCCCTGGCCCAACTGCACCGCCGCCTCCCTCCGACCGAGGTCGTGGGTCTGAGGCTGAGTCAGGACTCAGCCTCAGACCCACGACCGGTGGCGGAGGTGCCGGGGGGACGCGCNTCTGCGGTGTTGGACGGCGACTGGCTGGCGATCCACGGCCTCGCCGTCGAACCCGAGCAGCGCCGCCGCGGTCTGGCCACGGCGCTCCTCGGCGCACTGGTCGAGTGGGGCGCCGAGTGCGGTGCCCGGACGGTGTGGCTGCACGTCGAGGACGAGAACGCGCCGGCGCGGGCGCTCTACGACGGCCTCGGCTTCACCGTCCATCACCGGGTCCGCTACCTCGTGCCGGAGCCCTCAGCACCGTGACGAACACCGACCCGACCAGCACGACGGTCGCCAGCACGATCAGCGCATAGCCGTGGGCGCTGCCCTCCAGCGCATAGTCGCCCTCCCGCCGTCCCTGCCACGCCACCAGCAGGGGCACCCACCAGCCCGCTGCGTAGGGCGGCAGCGTCCACCAGCGCGGTGGCAGCGCCCACACCACCGCGAGCGAGGCGAGCGTGGCGAGCAGCAGGCCCCACCACAGCCCGTGCAACGCGACTGCCGCCAGGCCGACCGCGCCACCGCCGATGAGGAGCGCGAGGGCCACACCCGCTCGTCCTACCGCCCGCATCGGCCGGCCCCGTCGGCCCCGTCGGCCTTGTCGGCTCCGTCGCGGCCGACGTCAGAGGCCCGCGAAGAGGTCGGTCTCGCGACCGTGCTCGTCGACCGGCCCGAGCGCGCCCTTCGCGATCCGGAACGACTCGTAGCCCCANGCCTCGCTGCCGATGTTGTTCGACANGGCGAAGAACGGGCCGTCGACGCTGATCTGGGTCGGNTAGGCGCGCAGCGCGGCGATCTTCTGCTCGGCGTACGCGGTCGCGTCGACCTCGCACGCGATGTCGGCGTCCGGAGTGGTCATCGGCAGCGGGCCGTCGGGGTCGCCGCCGAAGAAGTCGATGGTCTCACCGGCATCGCGCAGCCGACGCAGCCCGTCACGCATCCTGCCCTCGGAGATCGCCGACCAGTAGATCTTGGCGATGTCCCACGGCTCGCCGAGCTCCTTCTTGTACGTCGGCACCGCGGCCAACTGGGCGGCGTACATGGCGACGCGGTGGGCCTGGATGTGGTCGGGGTGGCCGTAGTTGCCGAACTGGTCGTAGGTGACCAGCACCTGCGGGCGCACCTCGCGGATGACAGCGACCAGGTGGTCGGCCGCCTGGGTGAGGTCGGCGTGCCAGAACGCGTTGTCGTGGATGGTGTCGGCCGGGATCGCATAGCCGTCCTCGTGCCACTTCATCCCCGAGTCGCGGTAGCAGCCGAAGCCGCCGAGCCAGCGGTGGTCGATGCTGGCGCCGTCGGGGCTCGCGAGCGCCGCGAGCGCGTCGGCGATCTCGCCCTTGCGGTGCTCCCCCAGCCTGTCCTCCTGGTCGGCGGCGAGGTGCGCGAGGTCGGGCACGAGGATCTCGCCCATCTCACCGGCCGTGCAGGTCACCAGCGTGACGCCCCGACCCTCGGCGAGGCACTTGGCCATCGTGGCGCCCTGGCCGATCGACTCGTCGTCGGGGTGGGCGTGGACGAGCAGGAGGCGCTGGGCGGGCGTCGTGTCGGGCATGAGCCGATCCTACTGAGGCCGCTTCAGCCGCTTGGGCGCCGTGGGCAACGGCTGCGGCCCGCCGGTGGCCGAGCTCGTCGAGACCCCGGCATCCAACCAGCCGTCGTACTCCTCGACCAGTAGCTCCAGCACCAGCAGCGGCGCGTCGGTGACCACCGCCCAGGGCTGGTCCTCGTCGTCGTCCTCGCCGTGGAAGCGCTCGCGGTGGACGTCGGCCGTCCAGCCGCCTGCGGCGAGCCGCCGAGCCACCTGCCCGGCGTCCTCCCGGTCGAAGAACACCGCGCGAGCAGTGGACGCGCTGTCCCGGCAGGCGCGGCGTACGGCGTCCAGGAACGGCCGATCCGGTTCCAGCCAGTCGACCTGCTCCAGCTCGTCGGACGCGAGCCAGCGGATGAGGTCGTGCTCGCGCGGCCGGGGCTCCCCGGCGG